>SKEG01000055.1_pt1 | contig 141750 bp, 143 predicted proteins | sample 4826631 | NCBI WGS metagenome assembly SKEG01 (sample SAMN11008815, study PRJNA524170) | human gut metagenome | biome: Human fecal sample; material: Feces; isolation source: fecal sample from pouch patient p26, p34, p50 | host: Homo sapiens | place: Israel: Tel-Aviv | collected 2016-11-02
ATGTAATGACACCAATGAAATATCATGAGCAATATACAAAAGCAGCATAAAATATCGCCAGCCATAGCATGGCTGACGATACAAAAATTTATTATTTTTTATTGTCCTCTTGACGGGGAGCATACCACTTACAGTTGAAACAGATGGGGACTTGTTTATTATATTTTCTGGTATGCCATCCATTTATCCATTCCCAGACGTTCAAATGAACCGCAGTACTGAAATCCGCATTTTTCCAGAAGTTTCTGCATGGGGATGTTATCGCTGTATGTATCCATACGGAGATTCAGTGTCTGAGCATAGGCCCAGTCCAGACAGAATGATGCGGCTCCTCTTACTATTCCTGTGGACGCTACCCTGTGAACTACTCCATAGGGTTCTTCATTCAGCCATTTTCCATTAATTTCTTTATAATCTTCATCTTCTTCCGCCGCATAATAGAAAACACAGGCAATCCGCCCTTCTGACATGCACAGATACATTTTATCAATATCATGCTCTATCAGTTCTGCTGAGGGGTAATCTTCACCCCACTGTTCTGCATTGCCATTTTCTCTCATAAATTTGCGGGCTTTATCATAAACTTGCATGATCTGCCCAAGATCCTGCACTGATGCTTTTCTTATTTCCATGAAACCTTCCTTTTCTTTTGGTATTTATATTCTTTTAGTATTTGTATTCGTTTTGATTTTTCGTCTGTTTCTCAAATTTTTTCGTCAAAAGACAAATATTTTCACAATGGTCTGTAAAACTGAACATATCTACCGGCTGTATTTTTCTCACATCATAGCCATGTTTTGTCAAATACTCCAGATCTCTTGCCAGTGTTTCCGGTCCACAGGAGATATATACGATTCTTGATGGATTCAGTTTGATAACAGAGGACATAAACTTTTTATCACTGCCGGTACGTGGCGGATCCATAAACACAACATCTGCATGTTCTCCGTTTTCTGCCATGTTTTCCATAAATTCTCCTGCATCTCCCTGATAGAAACGTGCATTTGTAATCTTATTTTCCTTTGCATTGATTCTGGCATCGCGGACTGCATCCGGATTTAACTCCACACCAATGACATTCTTTGCCCGCTTTGCGGCTACAAGTCCGATTGTTCCTATTCCGCAGTATGCATCTATCACTGTTTCTTTTCGTCCAAGCCCCGCATATTCAATTGCTGTCTTATACAGAATTTCTGTCTGTACAGGATTTACCTGATAAAAAGACTGCGGAGAAATGCGGAATGTACATCCGCAGAGCGTATCCCGGATATATCCTTTTCCATAAATGACGATATCACGCTCACCCAGTACCATACTGGTCTTCTTATCATTGACGTTAAGCACAACTGTTGTAATCTGTGGATATTTCTTTCTCAGAGCTTTCACAAAATTATTTTTTGAAGGAAAGATCGGGGAACCAATCACCAGAACCACCATGATCTCATCTGTGGAAAACCCTCTTCTCACCAGCACATGGCGCAAAAGTCCATATCCTGTGTCCTCATCATATGTTTTGATTCTAAAAGATTTCAGCATATCCCGAATTGTACGGATGATTTCCTGACTGATCTTATCCTCGATCATGCACTCTTCTATCGGAACAACCTTATGTGTTTTCGCTTCGTAGGTTCCACAGATAATATTACCTTTTTTATCCCTGTCAAATACTGCATGAACTTTATTTCTATAATAAAAGGGATCATCCATTCCAATGATTGGTTTTACATTTGCAAACTTTCCAAGAAGCTTCTTCATCCTTTTCTGCTTGGCGGCAAGCTGTTCTTTATAAGGAACACCCTGATACTGGCAGCTTCCGCATTTCTTTGATACACTACATTTTGTTACTTTTTCTTCCATAAAATATTAACCTGCTTTCTATAATTACACATTTTTTACATTATATCAGCGAAAATGGATTCCCGCAATCAGACAATCTTTATTTATCTGTCAATTTCCTCTCCGAATGTCGAAAAAGCAGGGATTCTGTCGAAATGTTTTTGACTGATTTCTGTTGAAACTTGTAGACGAATGTAGAAAAATATGATATAGTTTGTACATACAAAAGAGAAAATCATCGAATTGCCAAAGAGAAAAAAATTTATATCACCAAGGATAAAAACTCAGAAATACTCCAAAATACAAAAGATAAAATACATGAACTAAATACACCTGATAAATAGTCAAAATACAAAAGTATCGAGGCATTCCTTTCGTGCAAAAGAGATTTACCCAAAGTACAAAAGAAACAGCTTACAGCAGATTTTTACACCAGATAAAAAAGACAGTTTCAGTAATGAAGCTGTCTTTTTCTTTATACATATTAATTTCATAAGATACTATGTGTCTGACATAGCCAAACAAATATTCGCAACAGCAATTAAAGCAGGTAACTTACCTGCTTCAACTATAACAATCCCCTGAATACAATCCAATCAGTAAAATTACCAATTTTCCTGTATTCAGGGGCATTATATTATTTCTCGTTTGGACACAAAGATTATCTGCTTATAATCAGTTTTTTATTCTTATTTGTAGTTTACGATCTTTCCGAAATCAGCTTTCAGAGAAGCACCACCTACAAGGCCGCCATCGATATCGTTCTGAACGAATAAGTCAGGTGCTGTTGCAGGATTTACAGATCCGCCATACTGGATACGGATTGCTTCTGCTGTTGCTTCATCATAGATTTCAGCGATGCATGCACGAATACCTGCGCATACTTCCTGAGCCTGCTCAGTTGTAGCTGTTTTACCTGTTCCGATTGCCCAAATTGGCTCGTAAGCGATAACTGCTGTCTTAGCCTGATCTGCTGTAACACCCTGGAATCCAACTTTAACCTGCTGACGGATGAAATCCATTGTCACGCCCTGTTCTCTCTGAGTAAGAGTTTCGCCACAGCACATGATAGGTGTAATTCCATGTTCGAAAGCTTTGAGAACTTTCTTGTTAACATCTTCGTTTGTTTCTCCGAAGTATTCTCTTCTTTCGGAATGTCCAAGAACAACATATTTAACTCCGGCATCTACGAGCATTGCAGGGGAGATTTCTCCTGTGTATGCACCTTTCTCTTCAAAGTACATGTTCTCAGCACCAACCTGGATGTTTGTTCCCTTAGCAGCTTCTACAACCGGGATGATATCGATTGCAGGTACGCAGAATACTACATCTACTTCATCGTTAACTACTAATGGTTTTAATGTTTCTACTAATTTAACGGCTTCGCTTGGTGTCATGTTCATTTTCCAGTTACCAGCGATAATTTTCTTTCTTGCCATGATGATTTATCTCCTTAGTATCCCTGTGGGATGTTATTATATTCTTATTTATCGTTTGCTGCTGCAACACCCGGGAGTTCTTTTCCTTCCAGGAATTCAAGAGATGCACCGCCACCTGTGGAGATGTGTGTCATCTTGTCGCCATAACCAAGGATGTTAACTGCAGCTGCAGAATCACCACCACCGATAATAGTTGTGGCATCTGTTTCAGCAAGTGCTTTTGCAACAGCTTCTGTTCCATGAGCGAAGTTTGGCATTTCGAAGCAGCCCATCGGTCCGTTCCATACAACTGTCTTAGCATCTTTTACAGCATCAGCAAAAAGCTTCTCTGTTTCCGGTCCGATATCCATTCCTTCCCATCCGTCCGGAATCTCGCCACGTTTTACAACCTGAATATTGCAGTCATTGGAGAAGCTGTCACCAATTCTGTTATCTACAGGAAGAAGAAGTTTTACGCCTTTTTCTTCTGCTTTCTTCATCATGTCTAATGCATACTGAAGATAGTCATCCTCACAGAGAGACACACCGATATGTCCGCCCATAGCTTTGGAGAATGTATAAGACATACCACCACCAATAATAAGTGTATCTACTTTATCAAGAAGGTTATTGATTACAGAAATCTTGCTGGAAACCTTAGCTCCGCCAAGGATAGCAACAAATGGTCTCTCAGGATTGTTCACTGCATTTCCAAGGAAATCGATTTCCTTCTGCATTAAGTAACCAACAACTGCTGTATCAACATATTTGGTCACACCAACATTAGAGCAGTGTGCTCTGTGAGCTGTACCAAATGCATCATTAACAAATACATCACAAAGAGAAGCAAGTTCTTTGCTGAATTCGTCTCCGTTCTTTGTTTCTTCTGCGCGATAACGTGTGTTCTCAAGTAAGATAACATCTCCGTCTTTCATCTCAGCTACTGCTGCTTTTGCGTTAGGTCCTACTACTTCAGGATCTGCTGCAAACTTAACTTCCTGTCCTAATAATTCGGAAAGACGTTTTGCAACCGGTGCAAGAGATAATTCCGGTTTCGGCTCTCCTTTCGGTTTTCCAAGGTGGGAGCAGAGAATAACCTTTCCACCGTCAGCGATCAGCTTCTTGATTGTAGGAAGAGCTGCAACCAGACGGTTCTCATCTGTGATCTTTCCATCCTGAAGAGGAACATTGAAGTCACATCTTACAAGAACTTTTTTGCCTTTTACATTGATATCATCAACAGATTTTTTATTCAGCATTTGTGGTGCCTCCTTAATAATATTCTTTAACAGTTACTGCATATCTGTAAACAGTAACTTATTGATTTCCTGCTGTCATTCCAGACCACGCGAAAAAGGTCCGGTCCAAATCAGACCGGACCCTTCGTTGGAGTCTATTCCTTTACACTTACTGAAAATTAAGCGTTCAGTAATTTACCAAAGTGTTTGATTGTACGAACCATCTGGCTTGTGTAGGAGTTCTCGTTGTCATACCAGGAAACTACCTGTACTTCTGTTGTGCCATTCTCAAGTGGAAGAACCATTGTCTGAGTAGCATCAAACAGAGAACCAAATCTCATACCAACGATATCGCTGGATACGATTTCATCTTCGTTGTATCCGAAGGATTCATTAGAAGCTGCTTTCATAGCTGCGTTGATCTGTTCTTTTGTTACGTTTCCTTCAACAACTGCTGTTAAGATTGTTGTAGAACCTGTTGGGGTAGGAACACGCTGAGCAGATCCGATAAGTTTACCGTTCAGTTCCGGAATAACAAGACCGATAGCTTTAGCAGCACCTGTGCTGTTAGGAACGATGTTAACTGCAGCTGCACGAGATCTTCTTAAATCACCTTTTCTCTGTGGTCCGTCAAGTGTCATCTGATCGCCTGTGTAAGCGTGGATTGTGCACATGATACCGGATTTGATTGCAGCAAGATCATTTAATGCTTTAGCCATTGGAGCTAAGCAGTTTGTTGTACAGGAAGCTGCGGAGATGATGTGATCTTCTTTTGTAAGAGTTTCATGGTTTACATTGTAAACGATTGTCTTAAGATCGTTTCCAGCCGGAGCGGAAATGATAACGTGTTTAGCACCTGCATCGATATGAGCCTGAGCTTTGTCTTTGGATGTATAGAATCCTGTACACTCAAGAACTACGTCTACACCGATTTCTCCCCATGGAAGTTCAGCAGCGTTAGCTTTTGCGTAAATTTTGATTTCTTTTCCGTCAACTGTGATGGAATCTTCTCCTGCTGTTACTGTATCTGCAAGAGCATATTTTCCCTGTGTTGAATCATATTTTAATAAGTGAGCAAGCATTTTAGGAGATGTTAAATCGTTGATTGCTACGATTTCAAATCCTTCTGCTCCAAACATCTGACGGAATGCAAGACGTCCAATACGTCCAAAACCATTAATTGCAACTTTTACTGCCATGATAAAATTCCTCCTATGAATTAAGTGGTTAATTATGGTAATCCTTTGTTTGTTAAAGAATCATCAACCTGTAATGTATTGTACATAATTCTAAACAAAAATTCAAGACCATTTTCCAAAAAACAGATAAAAATTAAGTAAAAAATGTAAATTATATGTTATACTGTGTATACAGTGCTTTATGAATACACTGATCCGGGCCTGTAATTGTGATATTTCAGGTGCAGATATATCCATTTAAGAGGACACCGTATTCATTTGTAATATATCACACGCAAATATAACAGTACTGTTTTTTACAGAAGAAAGGACTGAAATTATGGACAGACAAATATTGTGGGATTGTCATATGCACTCTTCTTTTTCTGCTGACTCGGATACGCCTATGGAAGTTATGATCCATAGCGCTGTTGAAACGGGACTACAGGGAATTACTTTTACGGAACATCTGGATCCGGATTACCCTGTTACTCCGGACAATCTGGATTTTTCTCTGGATATTCCGGCTTACAAAGAAAAGCTGGCTGAAGTTTCAGATATGTATAAGGATAAAATTCAGGTACGTTTCGGAATTGAACTGGGACTGCAGATGCATCTGGGAGAATATTTTGACTCACTTCTCTCTCAGACACCTTTTGATTTCGTTATCGGTTCATCCCATCTTGTCCATGGGTATGATCCTTATTACCCGGAATTTTTTGAAGGACGTAAGGAATTTTTATGTTATATGGAATATTTTGAATCCATTCTTGAAAACATTTCCGCATATGACGGATTTGATGTTTACGGACATATTGATTATGTTGTCCGTTATGGTCCTAACAAGAACCGGGAATATTCTTACGGACGGTATAAAGATATTCTGGATGAGATTCTGAAAAAACTGATTTTCATGGGAAAAGGCATCGAACTTAATACAGGCGGATATCATTATGATCTTGGAGAACCCAATCCATGTACTGCCGTAATAAGGCGCTATAGAGAACTTGGCGGAGAGATCATCACCATCGGAGCAGATGCGCATACTCCGGATAAAATCGCCTGTGCATTTGATAAAGCTGCCAGTGTACTGGAAGCCTGTGGTTTTCGTTACTATACAATCTTCAAAGACCGTAAACCGGAATTTATTTCTCTGTAAAACGTGTCAGTACTTGCCTATATGGCAGTTCCTATAATATAATATTACATATGATTTCAGAAGCCCAATTTCCAAACTGCTCCAAATACTGTTTCTCTGGTCTGCATCATAGCTGATCATGATAAAAAACTGACAGCAGATATGGAAATTGCAGCTTTCTGTATATATCCGTAACTGTCCGGTGTCTCCATATTTATGTTTTATATGTCCCGACACTGCCCGGTTACTGTATTTTTCATAAACCAGGGAGGAATATTATGGCTAAAAAAAGACTCCAGAAGAAACGTTCTTCATCAACAATCAGAAAGCAGGAATCAGAAATTTTACAAGTGACTACTTCCAAAACTGAGCCTGTCAGAGTTGAAACTTCTAAAGTAGAACCTGTTAAGGTCGAGACTTCCAAAGTGGAACCTGTTAAGGTCGAGACTTCCAAAGTAGAACCTGTTAAGGTCGAGACTTCCAAAGTAGAACCTGTTAAGGTCGAGACTTCTAAAGTAGAACCTGTTAAGGTCGAGACTTCCAAAGTGGAACCTGTTAAACTGGACGTTCCTGTTGATCTTACTTTATATAATGAACGTTTTCAGAAACATTATGATGAGCTGAAATGGTTATATTGCGAATTATATCAGGATCGTGATGATGTCATGACATATCTGCATGATCTTACTTCTAATATGGAAGCTTTCTATAACAGCAGAAATTCAGCATTAAAGGCATCTGATAAAAAGCGTGAGGCTGATCCGGACTGGTATAAACGCAATGACCTTGTAGGCATGATGATGTATGTAAACAATTTTGCACATACTTTAAAAGGTCTGGAGGAACATCTGGATTATGTGGAAGAATGTAATGTCAATTATCTTCATCTGATGCCTCTGCTCGCATCTCCGAAAGGAAAAAGTGACGGTGGTTACGCAGTAGCTGACTTCCGCACAGTGCAGCCTGAGCTTGGTACTATGGAGGACTTTTCAGAGCTTACCTCCAAATGCCATGAACGCGGCATCAACATCTGCCTTGATTTCGTTATGAACCATACTTCCGAAGAGCATGAGTGGGCAAAACGGGCTCGCGCAGGTGAAAAAGAATACCAGGACCGTTATTTCTTCTTTGATACCTACGATGTTCCTGCTCTCTATGAGAAGACCTGTCCACAGGTATTCCCAACTACCGCACCGGGCAACTTTACATGGCTGGATGACCTTCACAAACATGTCATGACTACTTTCTATCCATACCAGTGGGATTTAAACTACAGAAATCCTGTTGTGTTTAACGAAATGGTCTACAATATGTTATATCTGGCAAACCAGGGTGTTGACATCGTACGTCTCGATGCAGTTCCTTATATCTGGAAGCAGCTTGGAACAAACTGCCGCAACCTGCCACAGGTTCACACAATCGTACGTATGATGCGTATGATCTGCGAGATCGTGTGCCCGGGAGTCCTTCTTCTCGGAGAGGTTGTCATGGCTCCTGAAAAAGTTGTTCCATATTTCGGTACACTTGAAAAGCCGGAATGCCATATCCTGTATAACGTTACTACTATGGCAAGCACCTGGCACACAGTTGCAACCAAAGATGTATCTCTGCTTCGCAGACAGCTGGATATTCTGGGATCTCTTCCAAAAGAATACATCTTCCAGAATTATCTGCGTTGCCACGATGATATTGGCTGGGGACTGGATTATGATTTCCTGAAGAATTTCTCAATCGATGAGGTTTCTCATAAGAAATTCCTGAATGATTTCTTTACAGGCAAATATCCGGATACATTTGGCCGCGGTGAACTTTACAATGATGACCCGCGTCTGGGTGATGCAAGACTTTGCGGTACTACCGCATCTCTGTGCGGCATTGAGAAATATGGTTTTGAAGGAAATGTAGTTGGTGTTGACAGAAGTGTGCGCTATGACATCACACTTCATGCATTTATGCTTTCCCAGTCAGGTATCCCTGTAATCTACAGCGGAGATGAGATTGGTCAGGTAAACGACTATTCTTATAAAGATGATCCTGATAAGGCAGTTGATTCCCGCTATCTTCACAGAGGAGAATTCAACTGGTCACTTGCTCCAAACAGAAATATCGCAGATACAGTACAGGGAAAACTTTTCCACGCACTGGATCATCTGGAACATATCAGAAGTTCACACAGCGTTTTTGACACAACAGCTGATCTTCGTACAATCGATACCTGGGATTCTTCTATCCTTGCAATCGTACGCGAAAATGCAGAGGAGAAATTCATCGGAATCTATAACTTCAGCGATCAGGATAAGGTTGCATGGATCAACGAAGATGACGGCATATACACTGATCTTATCTCAGGACATGAGATGGAAGCTAAAGGTGTTATGATCCCTGCATTTGGATGCTTCTGGCTGTGCAAAAAGAAATAAACCATTAATCTGCATAACGCAGACCGCATAATGCAAACGAGGACAATCTGCATATTTTACAGATTGTCCTCGTTTTTTACTTCTGGACTCTTTCCAAAAATCTTGCAAAAAATCCTTTATTTTCATCTTCTCTGTCCAGTGACTTCTCATAAATCCTCCTAATCCATTCTGTAATAGTTTCGATCAGGATTGGAGAGAATGTCATCAGTACAAATACCAGAATGATCATTCCAAATTCCAGAGAACCCAGTGTCAGCAAATCCTGCAATACAACCGCACTTATAAAAAATGCAAACTGCATTCCATAAATGATCACTTTTCTGTATGTGTTCAGCGGCGAATAAACTGTACGCAGTGCAGACATATAGTTCCACCCCGTAACCAGAACACAGGCTGTATTAAGCATGACGTTGGAATGGTATACATCCTGACAGACCAGCATGATTGTAAATACACATCCTGTAATGGTTACTGCCGCAGGAAATGCATTCATAAATACGTGCCTCAGGAATGTATGGTCAATCTTATTGTAATTATTTTCCTGTGTCAGAAGAAATGTAGGAATTCCCACTGCGCAGGCACTGATCAGTGACATCTGGATTGGTTCAAAGGGATATGCATCTCCAAAGAAAATTGTGATCAATGACAGTAAAACCGAAAAAATTGTTTTGATCAGAAACATGGATGCCGCACTTCTGATATTGTTTACAACACGACGGCCCTGATTTACAATATGAGGCATTGCCCCGAAATTAGAATCAAGAAGAACGACATTTGCAATATTTTTAGCTGCATCGCTTCCTGCTGCCATGGCAATACTGCAGTCTGCTTCCTTGAGTGCAAGTACGTCATTTACACCATCACCGGTCATCGCAACTGTATGCTTCTGTGACTGAAGAGCCTGTACCATCTGTTTCTTCTGCTGTGGTGTTACACGCCCGAATACACTGCACTCTGCAACTGCACGCTGCATTTCTTCCGGAGTTTTGATTGTTGTTGCATCGATATAATGATTGGCATTTTTCAGTCCTGCTTTCTTTGCAATCGCAGAGACAGTCACAGGATCATCTCCTGAGATAACTTTAAGGTCAACTCCCTGACTGTCAAAAAAAGCCAGAGTATCCGGTGCTTCCTCACGTATCACGTCAGTGATGAGAAACAGTCCCAACGGTTCAAGTCCTGTCGGGCGTTCCGTTCCTTTTGTCTCCTGTTCACTGTGAGCCAGAACAAGGATACGGTATCCCTCCTGTGCGTAACTGCTGCAATGTTCCAGAAGTTCTTCATTTCCTTCCGGAAAAAGGAACTGTGCAGCTCCCATCAGATAAGTTCCTCTTCCTTCAAAAACAGCACCACTGTATTTCCTGTCTGAGGAGAAAGGAATGGCATGGATCAGTTTCAGGTCATTTCTTGAAGGAAAGCGCTTTCTCAGCGCATCTGCTGTTGCATTCTGATCATGAAGAACTGACATCATATTTCCCATAATGTGGTCAATTTCCTGAAGCTTCTGTCTTTCTTCCTGAGATACCGTTTCTAAATTTACTGTTTCCTGTATCTGTCCGTTTTCCTTCTCTGCTGATACCGTAACCTCCGGTTTTAATGCTGACACATTCTGAACAGGCTCCCCTGTTTCCGGATCAAATTTTGCTGTATGTTGTACAACAGTTGTCTGTGCTGTATCATACAACTGCACATCTTCAACCTTCATGGTACCTTCTGTGATCGTACCGGTCTTATCCAGACAGAGCGTGTCAACTCTCGCCAGCGTTTCAATACAGTAAAGCTCCTGCACAAGTGTCTTCTTTGTAGCAAGAACCATAGAACCCAATGTCAGTGCCACACTTGTCAGAAGTACCAGGCCTTCCGGGATCATTCCAAGTACTGCGGCAACCATATTTACCACAGAATCCTTCAGTGTATCTCCTACGATCATATATTGCTTGTAAAACAACATGGCACCAAGAGGCACGATAATGATACTGATCACCTTCAGAATCGCATTCAGAGAATTGCGAAGTTCCGAATTATGACGTTTAAATTCCTTTGCTTCACTTGTGATCTGCGATGCATAATTATCTTTTCCAACATGGATTACCTGACAGCAAGCTTCCCCTGATGTCACAAAGCTTCCTGAAAAAAGTTCGTCTCCCTGGCTTTTGGACAGATTGTCCGACTCACCGGTGAGTAGAGACTCGTTTACTTCTACAGTTCCCTCCAGTACCTTTACGTCAGCCGGAACCTGATCTCCTGTTTTCAGAAAAATCAAATCATCCAGAACAAGTTTCTCTGTGGAAATACTCCATTTCTTCCCCTCACGCAAAACTACTGTTTTACTCTCTGTAAGGATTGCAAGTTTGTCAATCGTCTTCTTTGCTCTGATTTCCTGAATAATACCTATCACTGTATTGATCAGAATGATTCCCATAAACATGGAGTTCTTATAAGATCTCACAAAAAGCACCAGAACAAGCAATGCAATATTTAAAAAGTTAAAAAATGTGAGCGTGTTTTCCAAAATGATCTGCTTGTAGGTTCTGGTATTCGGGTTCTCGTTGACATTAACTTTTCCTTCTGCAATCCTCTCCTGCACCTGTTCATTTGTAAGTCCTGTCATTTCTACCTCCTGCAGAAAATATTTATAGCAGCATCATATAATAAAAATTGCGGGAACTGCTTCACAAAATATCTTTTGTCCCTGGTATCATATAATGCCATAATATAAAGCACAGGGCAGATGATGAGTATCACCCGCCCCTTCTTTATAAATAACGATTTCAGATTACAAACAGATTCAGATTTTTTGCTATAATCAATATTCTTCTTCCTCTGCTTCTTCACCTTCGTGAATATCAGACTTTGGTTTCTTAAGACCTTTAATCTCAATATGATGCTTCTGTGCATAATCCCACAGAGCCGCATGGATTGCTTCCTCTGCAAGCAGGGAGCAGTGTACTTTTACAGGCGGAAGTCCGTCCAGGGCTTCCATAACTGCCTTATTTGTAACTTCCATAGCTTCTTCGATGGTTTTTCCCATTACCATCTCTGTTGCCATGCTGCTGGTTGCAACTGCCGCACCACATCCGAATGTTTTGAATTTGCAGTCTTTGATGATATGTGTTTCATCATCGATATCAAGAAAAATCCTCATGATATCACCGCATTTTGCATTTCCCACTGTACCTACGCCACTTGCGTTCTCTATTTCTCCTACATTACGCGGATGCTGAAAATGATCCATTACTTTTTCACTGTAAGCCATTTGTGTTTCCTCCTGTTATCCTGACTTTCTTTTAATATTATTTCTGTTGTAACTGCAAAAATACAAACAATTATCTTCTGTTTTGTTATTTATTCTGTTTTTTCATGAAATCTTCATATAATGGAGACATGCTTCTTAAGTGCGCTACAATTTCTTTCAATCTGTCCACTACGAAATCTACATCTTCCATTGTTGTCTCTTCGCTGAGTGTCATACGCAGAGAACCATGTGCAATCTCGTGCGGAAGTCCGATTGCAAGAAGTACATGGGACGGATCAAGAGAACCTGATGTACAGGCAGATCCGCTGGATGCACAGATTCCATAATTATCCAGCATCAGCAGGAGAGATTCGCCCTCAACAAACTGGAAGCTGACATTTACGTTATTTGGAAGACGTTTTATACGGTCACCGTTTACTTTTACATAAGGAATCTCTGTCTCAATTCTGTGGATCAGATGATCTCTGATAGCGATTTCTTTGTCAGTACGTTCTTTCATGGATGCATTTGCACGTGCTGCTGCTACACCGTATCCAACGATTCCCGGCACATTCTCTGTACCTGCACGACGTTTACGTTCCTGTGCACCGCCATGTACAAAGGAACGGATTTTTACGCCCTTACGAATGTAGAGGAAACCGATTCCTTTTGGTCCATTGATCTTATGTCCGCTGGAGCTTAACATATCAATGTTGCATTCATCCACATTGATCGGAACCTGACAGAATGCCTGAACAGCATCTGTGTGGAAAAGCACTCCATGCTCTTTTGCGATACGTCCGATTTCCTTGATCGGCTGGATAGAACCAATCTCGTTGTTTGCAAACATTACAGAAATCAGGATTGTTTCCGGTGTGATTGCTTTCTCAAGTTCATCCAGTTTTACAATACCGTTCTCGTCTACATCTACATATGTGATCTTTGCGCCGCGTTTCTCCAGATATTCACAGGTATGGAGAATTGCATGATGCTCGATCTTTGTTGTGATGATGTGGTTTCCTTTTGCTTTATATGCCTCAAAGGTAGCCTTCAGAGCCCAGTTATCAGACTCGGAACCACCTGCTGTGAAATAAATTTCTTCTTTCTTTGCTCCAAGAACTTCTGCGATCTGCTCTCTTCCTTTGGTGATTGCCTCTTTGCTCTTGCCTGCAAAATCATAAATACTGGACGGGTTGCCATAATATTCTGAAAAATATGGCAGCATTGCCTGGACAACCTCCGGTGCTGTTTTAGTTGTTGCTGCATTGTCCAGATAAATCATTTTTCCCATTTTCTTGTCCTCCTGTTTTATTTAAGTATGTCCGGTACATTTTCTTCCATGCCCTGACTTTCCATTTTTTCTTCATGTACTCTTCTGCTTTCCTCGATCAGCTGACCAAGCATCAGGGTATCGACAGCGCTTGTAATACTGTCATTGATTCTCTTCCAGACGAGTTTTGCCACACATACATCACTGCCATGGCAGGTTCCGTCATTCTCAATCCCGGGACAGGCTGCTGCTTCCAGGCTGCCTTCCAGCACACGCAGGACTTCACCGACCGAGATCTCATCTGCCGGCTTGCCAAGCTGGTATCCGCCGTAAGCCCCTCTGCTGCTCTTTACAAGACCGGCCTTCTTAAGCATGGCCATAAGCTGTTCGAGGTAGCTTGTGGAAATATCCTGTCTCTCCGCAATACTCTGTAAAGATATCGCTTCATTCGCACTGTGCAAACCAAGATCTATCAATGCTTTCAAGCCATAACGGGCTCTTGTTGAGAGTTTCATTTTCTCACCTCGTTTTTTAATTCCCAGTGTTTCCCTCGGATTTCATGATTACTTTACCAGAAACAAACCGTTCTGTCAAGGCTGTTTTGTTCATATATTGCTGTAAAGGCGTTTCGGCAGGTTACTGTTTTTTAGTCAAGCGGATATTCGCACCTGCTGCGCATGAAAAGGTCTGGATTTTTCATTATGTCAAAAAAACTTTTTATCAAAGGAACTTTACTTCTTACATTTGCCGGTTTATTAAGCAGACTTATGGGGTTCTTTTACAGAATATTCCTGTCACACACTATTGGTGCACATGGGCTTGGTATCTTTCAGCTTATACTTCCACTGCAGATTCTGATCATGTCCATCTGCGCTTCCGGTATCCAGACTGCAATCTCCCGCCTCACTGCCGCAGAAAAAGTTTCCAAAAATCCCAGTCGTCATATCTCAGATTATTTTGTCGTGGGAACTGTATTTTCTGTTGTTTTCTCCCTGGTATTCTCCTGGTTTCTTTACAGCTATGCGGATTTCTGGGCAGTACAGATTTTGAAAGAGTCACAGACCTCCGGTCTGATACGGATTCTTTCTCTGAGTATTCCGTTGAGTACACTTCATACCTGTATCAGTAGCTATTATTTGGGAAGAAAACAGGCCGGATTTCCCGCAGGAGTCCAGCTTCTGGAACAGCTTTTCCGCACAGGCGGATGCTATATTCTTTATCTGATCTGTGCATCGCAAGGGCGAAACATCACTCCGGCAATTGCAGTCGGCGGAAATCTTATCGGGGAAATAGCCTCATCTTTTATTTCTCTTTTCGCAGTCAGTATGCATTTTAAGGTAACACATTATAATATCCGGAATATCAGAAGACCGCTTTCTGTTCTCAGAAAATTGCTCCATATTTCCGTTCCTCTTACCATGAATAAAATACTGCTCACCCTTCTGGGAAGTATTGAAGTGATTCTTATACCTGCAAGGCTGCAAATGTCAGGACTTACTCCCAAAGATTCCCTGAGTGTTTACGGAATCTTTACAGGGATGGCACTTCCGCTTATTCTTTTCCCCGCTACGCTTACAAACTCGGCTGCGGCCATGCTGATTCCCTCCATTACCCAGCTGCAGACTCTGGGGTATCAAAAGCGAATCCAATATGTGATCGGCAGGATTTTCCGATACTGTCTGCTGCTAGGCGGATCCTGCTTGGTTTTTTTTCTGTTTCTTGGAGAATTTCTTGGAAATTTTCTGTTTCACAGTCAGACAGCCGGAATCTATATCCATACCATGTCCTATATCTGTCCTTTTCTGTACCTGAACACCACTCTCACCAGCGTACTCAACGGCCTTGGAAAATCCGGCATCTGCCTGCTGCACAGTGTGATCAGCGTCTGCATCCGGATCAGTTTCGTGCTGTTTGCAATCCCTGTTCTGGGAATCCGGGGATATCTGTACGGGATTCTCTGCAGCGAACTGGCGCTCAGCATCCTGCACAGTTTACAAATACTGCAAAACAACTATAGCAATCCCCGTAAATAATGCATCTTGATTAAGAGACTTGATAGTTACTATTCACACTCCACTATCCCGCGAGGTGTTTTGGCATGGATATGCCAAAATTCCATTGCCGCAGGTAATCTGGAATGAATTTTGGCTACGTTACTGAGAACGAAGTGAACAGTAACGCTTGATATGATCGCAGAAAGTCATCCGAAAATATTTTGGCTATCGACATTCAGATAGGAATGGTTTATAATAAATTCCGAAAAAAGCAAGACAAATAGACACAAAGGAGATATTACTATGGGATTCGATTTTATCAAAAAATTACCAACCCCTGAAGAAATCCGTAATCAGTATCCCATTGATGCTGAAATTCAGGCTGTTAAAGATGCAAGAGATAAAGAACTGCGTGATGTTTTTACCGGAAAGTCCGATAAATTCCTTGCAATCATCGGTCCTTGTTCAGCAGATAATGAAGATGCTGTTCTGGACTATCTTACCAGATTACGCAATGTTCAGGAGAAAATAGCTGACAAGGTTCTGATTGTTCCACGTGTTTATACAAACAAACCAAGAACAACAGGAGAAGGCTATAAAGGTATGGTTCACCAGCCGGATCCCGAGAAACAGCCAAATCTTCTTGCAGGGCTTGTAGCAATCCGTAAAATGCATATCCATGCAATCCGGACCAGTGGTATGACCTGTGCAGATGAGATGCTTTATCCGGAAAATTACCGTTACCTTTCTGACCTGCTTTCTTATGTGGCAGTAGGTGCACGTTCTGTGGAAGACCAGCAGCATCGTCTTACCGTCAGCGGCATGGAAGTTCCTGCAGGTATGAAAAATCCAACCAGCGGCGATCTTGCAGTCATGCTCAATTCCGTTGTAGCAGCTCAGGGCGGACATCGTTTTATCTACAGAAGCTGGGAAGTAGAAACAACAGGTAATGAACTGGCTCATACAATTCTCCGCGGTGCCGTAAATAAACATGGGGAGGCAATCCCGAACTATCATTACGAGGATCTTCGTCTTCTCTGGGAGAAATATCAGGAGAAAAACCTTAAAAATCCGGCTGTTATTGTTGATACCAACCACTCTAATTCTAATAAACAATATGACCAGCAGGTTCGTATTGCAAAAGAGGTTCTCCACAGCCGCCAGGTAGACCCGGAACTTCATACTCTGGTAAAAGGACTTATGATCGAGAGTTATATTGAACCGGGAAATCAGAAGATCGGATGTGATCATATTTACGGAAAATCTATTACCGATCCATGTCTTGGATGGGAAGAATCCGAACGTCTTCTGTATACAATTGCTGAGATGTGTTGATCCGTTATTGTTTATAAACAACATTCCATACTCTCTGATCAGATGGATCGCTGTAATTACATTATCTGTAAATAGCGCATGTTATGACATTACAGGAAAAAACTATTCAGCCACCCACTGCTTATTGCTCTTCGCAATTAAAGCAGGGGACTTACTTGATTCAGTTAAAAAAGCTTCTATAAACTGTTCAAAACAGACTATAGAAGCTTTTTCATTTAACATTATAGCAATCCTCATAAATAATAAGTTTTTAATGACGTGGATGTGTTTTCATATACACATCACGCATTTTATTCATATTCATGCCCAGATAAACCTGCGTAGTGGAAATATCGGAATGTCCCAGCATTTCCTGAACGCTTCGTATATCCGCACCATTCTGCAGCATATGCACAGCAAAAGAATGCCTCAATGTATGCGGGGCAATATCCCTTTTGATACCGGCATCATCCGCATATCCCTTTAATACTTTCCAGAATCCCTGACGGCTCATCGCTTTCCCTGAACAATTTGTAAATAATGCTGTTTCTTTCTCATCTTTCACAAAAACAGTTCTGGCTGTTTGCAGATACCGTTCCATTGCCTTCTTGCATGGAATACCAATAGGGATAATCCTCTCTTTTCCATTCTCATTACAAACCACATATCCAAACTGGAGATTGACATCAAAAATCTGAAGATGAAGCATCTCACTGACTCTCATACCTGTTGCATACAGCAATTCCAGCATTGCTGAATCTCTTATCCCTTTAGGGGTATCCAATTTCGGCTGCTGAAGTAATTTATCCACTTCTTCTATGGTAAGTATCTCAGGTGCCCTTTTCTCAACCTTCGGAGGTTTCAGGTTATCTGCCGGATCTTCTGCGATCACGCCTTCCTTCCACAGATACTGAAAAAATGCTCTCATAGAAGCAACGCTTCTGGAAATGGAAGATGACGCAAACTTCTCACGTTCCATGTAACTGATATACCCTTCAAGCTCAAGTTCTTTTACATCTTTATAATTTCTGATTCCCCGTTCCTTCAGAAATTCCGCCATTTTTTTCAGATCTCTCTGGTATGAGATCTCTGTATTTGCCGATGTTTTTTTTGTATTATGCAGATATGTAATAAATTCCCTTATTTCTATGTCCATATTCCCGTTTCCTTTTAATCAAAATATCCGCTACCTGTAGCTCCTGCGATCAGACGAAAATTAATCCTCTTCGCAGTTTATCAGCAGAAAATCGTACTCTCTCCGATAAAATGTATATGTATTATACTGTTTATTTTACATAAAATCAAACCTTTTTTTCGAGAAAAATCCTTGTATTTCAAGCTTTTTCAGCATCAAATACCATATGTCGGAGATTTTATGACAACCAATACTAAATATAGTAAATATGTCATTAAAAAATTTTTATATATTTCAGAATAATGTCAATGATCAGAGGGTTCACATAGCATTCGATAAGTATTCCCAGAAAATATCCTACTGCTGCAATGCACATTTTTTTAAGATAAATACTGACTTCTCCGGAAATCAGACCTCTGTTTCTCCATATTTCTGATGATATCTTCCATTCCTGTTCCATAGAATAAAGCCAGACCGGAATGTAAAATAAATATTGCGGCAGCAAAAGTCCCATTCCGATCACCCCGCCTGCAAATCCAAATTCCAGTATAGAAACAGTCATTATCATACCTGCATACAATCCTGATCCCAGAAGCGTTATAACAGCAAGCGGCGCACCAAAAATCGAAAATCCACAGATTATATTCAACAGATAAAAAACACCTCTGTATTTTAATATTTCTTTCAGATATTCAATATTGCCTGTATTTTTTCCTGCAAATGTACTCAGAAAATATACCGATGCCCATGTTTTCTGCTGCCATTTTGCCTTCCAGATTATATTCGGTATCAGATTTCCGGCCAGAAATCCAAGAAGAAATAAAATAAGCGCAGGAAATTTTTTGGTTCCCGTTCTGTTTTTCTTCATTCTATCACCCTGTACCAGTTTACTGAGAAATTCCAGGAAGTATTCCTGTCTTTACAAGAAAGAATCGTGTCCGGAGGGCTTTTTTATGTTATAGGAACATTACGGAGTAATTTCCTATAACATAAAAAAACTGCACAGACTGTATAAATACAATCTGCACAGTTTATATCTGCAAAGAACTGTCCACGATAGTCCATAAAATGAACAATCATATTATTTCGCATAGTCAATCGCTCTGCTTTCACGTATCACGTTGACTTTAATCTGACCGGGATATTCAAGTTCTGCTTCAATCTGTTTCGCAATATCGCGCGCAAGGAGAACCATATCTGCATCATTAACATGCTCCGGCACTACCATTACACGTATTTCTCTTCCCGCCTGAATGGCAAAAGATTTATCAACACCTTTAAACTGGTTCGTAATATCCTCCAGTTGTTTCAGACGATTGGTATAAGTTTCCAGCGTTTCTCTTCTTGCACCAGGTCTCGCCGCTGAAATAGCATCTGCAGCCTGTACAATACATGCAATCAGAGATTCCGGCTCACAGTCACCATGATGAGATGCGACCGTATTGATAACAATCTGGGATTCCTTATACTTCTTACAGAGATCCACACCAATCTGAATATGAGATCCTTCTACTTCATGGTCAATTGATTTACCAATATCATGAAGAAGACCTGCTCTCTTAGCCATACGGACATCTACGCCAACCTCACCGGCCAGCATTCCGGATAACTGAGCTACCTCAATAGAATGTCTTAAAGCATTCTGTCCATAACTTGAACGGAACTTCATACGTCCAAGAAGTTTCAGTAATTCAGGATGAATACCATGAACTCCAACGTCCATAGCTGCATTCTCACCATCTTCGCGAATCTGCGCTTCTACTTCCCTCTGGGCTTTCTCAACCATCTCTTCGATTCTGGCCGGATGGATACGTCCATCTACGATCAGTTTCTCAAGAGCTACACGTGCAACTTCACGACGGATCGGATCAAAAGCAGATAATACAACTGCTTCCGGTGTATCATCAATAATAAGATCCACACCTGTAAGTGTCTCAAGAGTACGGATATTACGGCCTTCACGACCAATAATCCTTCCCTTCATCTCATCGCTCGGAAGCTGAACAACCGAAATGGTAGTTTCAGCTACATGGTCAACTGCACATTTCTGGATGGCATTGACAACATATTCCTTAGCCTTCTTACCAGCTTCTTCCTTTGCCCTGCTTTCCAATTCCCTGTAAAGTCTGGCTACATCCACTTTTACATCATCTTCAACGGATCTGAGTAATTCTTCTTTTGCCTGTTCGGAGGTCAGACCTGAAACTCGTTCCAGTTCCTGTACTCCTTTTTGCTCAAGTTCTTCTACCCGTTTTTCTTTTTTCTGCACCTCAGCTGCTCTCGCTGTGCATTCCGCTTCACGCTTCTCAACTGCATCTGCTTTCTTGTCAACCGCGGATTCTTTTGCTAATACACGATTTTCATATTTCTGCAGTTCGTTTCTTCGTTCCTTGGTTTCTTTCTCCAGTTCATTTTTTGTACGGAGAGATTCTTCCTTCACTTCCAATAAAGCTTCTCTTTTTTTAGTCTCAGCTGTTTTCAGAGCTTCATCTATGATGCTTCTTGCTTTGTCTTCTGCTGTCCCAACAATCTCGGCATCCTTCTGGATTTTATTGTTCACAGCGACTTTGCAAGTAACAGGAACTGCAATAAGTAGCGCGACTACCACAGCGACAATTGCAACAATAATTGTTGTTGTCACAGGAGCACCTCCTTATTTAGTTTTCATTGTACAAATACAACAATACAAGTTTATCTTTTTTTCATACTTATGTCAAGTTTTTCAGGATAATTGTTTGAATATTTTTCCTATATTTAATTACTGTTCGTTCTGTTCTCAGTAATATATTTTGCAATATGCATACAATGGAGTATACTATAATTCATCCGAATATGTATGTACAAGTCTGATATTCATATTCTCAAGAGTATCTGCAATGTCTGAATATCCAAATCCTCTTCTCACAAGATAACCATAGAGCCGACGCATTTTTTTCTCATCCAGCTCAGTATCCGGCGGATATTTCTTTTCTATGGTTCGATAGAGGATTTCTTTTTCATCAGGCATATTTAAGGCAGCCTCTTCCTCCCATGCATTTATCGCTGTTTTCCTGTCTATTCCCTTTCCCATAAGTTCCCGGATGATCTTCTGCCGGCTCTTTGTATCCATTCTGTATGCAATATAAGTTCTGGCATATCGTTCATCATCTATATATCCATAAGCTTCAACATATGTCAGAGCATGATCAACCGCCTGACTGGTAAATCCCGCCTGGCGCAATTTCTCTCTCAATCCCTTCTCCGTCCGATCCATATGTTCTAAGAGACGCATGGCTTTACGCCTTGCGTCTCTGTATTCTTCAGGTTCTTCCGTTAAATTTTTCTGTTGTTTCTGTACAGTCTGTCTCTTTAAAGCCTCTGCATTCCTGAGAAATTCTCTCAGATCTCCGGATGAATTCCCCATGATCACTCCTCAGAAGCATCCGGTGCATCACCTGTTGCCGGCACCGGCTCTTTGGCCTGTCCTTCTTCATCCGGAAGAAGATGATAATGGATTCTAACTTGCTTCTCAATCTCATCACAGATATCTGTATGCTCTTTCAGGAAAATCTTCGCATTTTCACGTCCCTGTCCGATCTTATCTCCGTTATATGCGTACCATGCACCGCTCTTATTTACAATTCCGCATTCCGCTGCCAGATCAAGAATATCTCCCTCTTTGGAAATGCCGGTTCCGAACATAATATCAAATTCTGCCTGTTTAAACGGCGGAGCCACCTTATTCTTCACAACTTTGATTCTGGTGTGGTTTCCCACCATCTCACCGCCCTGTTTCAATGTCTCTACTCTGCGGACATCCATGCGGATAGATGAATAAAATTTCAGAGCACGCCCACCTGTCGTTGTCTCAGGGTTTCCAAACATAACTCCAACTTTCTCACGCAGCTGATTGATAAAGATAACTACACAATTAGATTTACTGATCACTGCTGTAAGTTTACGGAGAGCCTGTGACATCAGTCTGGCCTGAAGACCTACATGGCTGTCACCCATATCTCCATCAATCTCCGCCTTCGGTACAAGTGCGGCAACCGAGTCAACGATCACAATATCCACAGCTCCGGAACGCACCATCGTCTCTGTGATCTCAAGTGCCTGTTCTCCATTGTCCGGTTGTGATATGTACAGGTTATCGATATCTACACCGATATTCTTTGCATAGACAGGATCCAGAGCATGTTCTGCATCAATAAATCCGGCAATCCCGCCTCGTTTCTGCACTTCCGCAACCATGTGAAGTGCAACGGTTGTCTTACCGCTGGATTCCGGTCCGTAAATCTCGATGATACGTCCCTTGGGAACACCACCTACTCCAAGTGCAATATCAAGACTTAAAGATCCGGTAGGGACTGTCTCCACCTGCATATTTGCTCCGGATTCCCCGAGTTTCATGACTGATCCTTTCCCGTAATGTTTCTCAATCTGTCCAAGCGCTGCTTCCAGTGCTTTCTGCTTTTCTTCATTTATCATTTATTTTAATCTCCTTCAGCCCTTCAAGAACTTATGTTCGTTTTCTATTCATTATAGTATTATACTTCCTGTCAAATGTCAAGCTTTTTATTCTGCCTGAGTAACCTTTTCATGTTACTGGTTACTGTTCACTCCGTTCACAGTAACGTAGCCAAAATTCATTCCAGATTGCCTGCGGCAATAGAATTTTGGCTTGTATGTCTCGGGATTTTGGCATATTCATGCCAAAACACCTCGCGGGATAGTGGTGTGTGAACAGTAACTGTTACTGTTCACTCTGTTCTCAGTAACGTTGCCAAAATTCATTTCAGATTACCTGTGGCAATGGAATTTCGGCTTGTATGTCTCGGGATTTTGGCATATTCATGCCAAAACACCTCGCGGGATAATGGTGTGTAAACAGTAACAACATAACAGTAAAAGCAGGGAATGTGCTTTTTTACATTCCCTGCTCTTTCGTAGTTTTTAATATTTCTCTCTGTTTCTATTTATCACCAATCAGCCAGTTGTACATTTCTTCATACTGACGTGCGGAATTACCCCATGAAAAATCAGCTGCCATAGCACGATCAACCATTTTATTCCATTCACGTTTCTTATCATAATAGATTCTTTCCGCATTGCGCACTGTTGCAAGCATCTCATGCGCATTGTAGTTTCTGAAAGAAAATCCGTTTCCAGTTCCCTCATATTCATTATAAGGTACGACCGTATCCTTCAGTCCACCTGTTTCTCTGACGATCGGAAGTGTTCCGTAACGGAGACTCATCAGCTGGCTCAAACCACATGGCTCAAATAAGGACGGCATCAGGAACGCATCTGCTGATGCATAGATACGGTGAGACATTTTCTCATCATAATAGATCTGAGCAGATACCTTTCCATGATATTTCCAGTCAAAGTGACGGAACATATTCTCATAACGTTCATCACCGGTTCCAAGAATTACAAGCTGGATAGCATCCTGGCAAAGCTCATCCATCACATATGCGATCAGATCAAACCCTTTCTGATCTGTCAGTCGTGATACAATACCTATCATCATCGTCTTCGGATCTTCCTGCAATCCAAGATCTCTCTGCAGCTGAAGTTTGTTCTTAACTTTCTCTTTTCTGAAAGTTGTTGCATTATAAGTCTTTGTGATATATGGATCTGTTTCAGGATTGAATTCATTGTAATCAATACCATTTACAATTCCACGCAGGCTGTTTGCACGCGCACACATCAGACCGTCCAGTTTTTCTCCATAGAACGGTGTCTTGATTTCCTCTGCATAAGTATTGCTTACAGTAGTGACTGCATCTGCAAACACAATACCGCCCTTCAGATAGTTGGCATCTTTATATGCTTCCAGTTTGTCTGCTGTAAAATAATAATCGGACAGTCCTGTGATATTCTTGATTGTCTGTACATCCCATACACCCTGGAATTTAAGGTTATGTATTGTCATGATCGTCTTGATATTCCAGAAAAATTCATTCTGCTGGAAGCTGTCGTGCAGATATACGGGAACAAGTCCGGTCTGCCAGTCATGACAGTGTATAATATCCGGTCTGAATCCGATAACCGGAAGAACTGACAGTACAGCTTTGGAGAAGAATGCAAATTTCTCCAGATCCCATGTTCCTCCATCATACGGTTTGGGTCCGCTGAAATAGTATTCATTGTCAATAAAATAAAACTGAATTCCTTCGTACTCCATGTGCATGATTCCTACATAGCAGTTCTTATATCCAAGATCCATATAGAAATGTGTGATATAGTTCATTTTATCTTTCCATTCCTGTTTCATACAGGCATATTTCGGTAAGATCACACGAATATCAAAATATCGTTTATCAAAATATTTCGGCAATGAGCCAGCTACATCTGCCAGACCTCCTGTTTTGATAAATGGTACAGCTTCAGATGTTGCAAATAAAATATTTTTCATGCGAAAAACCCTCCTTGGTAGCCTTTATTGAATAATTATACTCCAAACTATGACTATTGGAAAGAGCGATTTTTATATTCCAGTCTGATTTTATCTGCAATCAGAGCAATAAATTCTGAATTTGTGGGTTTCCCTTTTCCTGTACTGACTGTGTAACCGAATAATTCATCTATTGTGTCCATTTTTCCTCTGCTCCAGGCAACTTCAATGGCGTGTCTGATAGCCCGTTCCACTCTGCTGGCTGTTGTCTGATGTTTCTTTGCAATCGTAGGATACAGTATCTTGGTAATGGAATTGAGCATCTCCATGTCATTAACTGACAGGATGATGGCGTCACGCAGATACTGATATCCTTTAATATGTGCAGGCACTCCAATCTCATGAATGATATTTGTCACGTCTGTTTCCAGATTTCTCACAGGTACCGGATTGTCTTCTGTCCTTTCAGGCTGCCGCCCGATCTGACGTATTCTTCTCTCGCTGGCTCTGCGCACATGTTTGATACGATTAAGCAGCATCTGATTATCGAAAGGCTTCAGGATATAATAATCTGCCCCTAAGTTAAATGCATTTTCTGTAATACGTTCCTGACCGACTGCCGAAACTACGATAAATGATGGGATCTTTTTGAGACTTTTGTCATTGGCAAATTTCTCCATTACTGCCAGTCCGTCCATTTTCGGCATAATAATATCCAGAACCACAACGTCCGGTTCCTTTTCACGTATAATATTACAGATTTCTTCTCCGTTATGCGCTTTTCCCACAAGTTCCAGATCTTTGTCTTCTTCTATTATCTGACCAAGTACTTCCACCATTTTCTCATTATCATCTGCAATTGCCACATTTAATTTTTCCATAAATTTCACTCCTCCCCCATTTTTCAATAAATCTCTTTTCTTTTTCGGTTCATCACATATTATAGAGGAATGCTTACGGAAAAATCAAGACACAGAGGGAAATTTGTCCTATTTTATGTCGACAGCTTTGGTGATTCTTTTTTCTTTATTTTCATTTTTCACAGGCATCTGATATATTTCGACAATAATCAGATTTTTGTTTCATAATCCTGATCATCCATTAAAAGAGTCTTTCTGTATTTTTCAGCATATTTTCAATAAAGATTCCATATCCGCTGGAAGCATCCTGAACAAATACATGAGTTACCGCACCAATGATTTTTCCATTCTGGATAACCGGGCTTCCGCTGAGCCCCTGTACAATCCCTCCTGTAGCTTCCAGAAGTTCTTTATCTGTCACCTTTATCACAAAACTTTTGTTGGTATCTTCATGATTCAAATCTATTTTTCTGATCTCTGCATCATATTCTTTTACCTCGCCATCTGTACTGCAGAGAATTGTGGCTGTTCCAATCTTCACTTCCTGCTTATACGCAGCCGGCATTTTCTTTAAAGTGATCGCATCATCTGCAATCCCTGTGAACTGACCATAAATTCCGTTTCTGCTGTTTGCTTCGATAGTTCCAAGAATATTTCTGTCATCATAGCAGATGTATCCTGCAAGTTCGCCGGGATTGCCTTTACTTCCTTTGTTAATCGCAAGAATCCGGGCTTTATACAAAGCTCCGTTTCGGATATTCAGAAGCTGGGCAGTGTCTATATCACTGATTCCATGGCCAAGGGCACCATAATTACCATTCTGATCTACGTAGGTAAGCGTTCCTATCCCCTGCGTGTCATCTCTTACCCAGATTCCAAGTTTATAGTCTCCTTTTTTGTCTTTTACAGGAGTTACAGATACAGGAATACTCTCTCCTTTGCGGCTTATCCCCAGTGTAACTTCGCTGCCATCAAGTTCTGAGATGTCATCTATCAGTTCTCTTTTTGTAGAGATTTTTTCTCCGTTAAATGAGATAATGTAATCTCCCTGTCTGATAATATTTCTCGCAGGCTCCTCTGTCTCACCATTCCGATTCTGAATTTCACCGGTGTCAATCACCAGAACACCTTCTGTTTGCATATAAATTCCTATGGTGCTTCCGCTGACATAAATTTCCTGATCATCTGCAGGTGTCACTTTTATTTCTTTAAATGGAATATAACCCAAAAGTTTACAGGGCAGAATATAGCCTCCATCCTGCGAAACAGTAACTGCTTCTTCAAATGTAACAAATGGTGTTGACAAAACTTCTGTGACATCTTCTGTTTTTTTGCCTCTGGAAATCTGAATTTCGTCAGGTATCTTTCTGTCCAGATATCTGTAACCTGATATCAGCATCACCAACAGATCCAGCACAAGACAACAGATGATAAAAAGTCTGTATTTTCTTTTGTTCATTGTTATGCACATCCTTTCATTCTGTATTTATGAAATTCTGTAACTGTGAAATTGCCATAAAACACTTCCCATCACAGCAAATCCGAAAGGTACAAAAATAAGAGAGAACAATCCGTCACAAAGATTATCCTCTCTTAGTATGTGGTCAATTATTTTATTTAAATCTTGTATTTTTTTGTTTCTGTGCCAATTCTTTCATCTCTTTCGCATTCTCAAGAACTGCAGGTGTAATTTCTGCACCACCTAACAGTCTTGCCAGTTCGCGGATGGAATCATGTTCTTTAAGCACATGAATCTGGGTAATAGTCTCAGTTCCCTGCAGATGTTTTTCAATTTCAAAATGACTGTCTGCCATAGCTGCAATCTGCGGCAGATGCGTGATGCAGAGTACCTGATGATGCTGTCCGATCACTGCCATCTTTTCAGAGACTTTCTGTGCAGTTCTTCCACTGATACCAGTATCGATCTCATCGAAGATCAATGTCTCAATCTCATCTCTGTCTGCAAGGATTGCCTTTAATGCAAGCATGATTCGAGACAACTCACCGCCGGATACGATCTGTCCCAGTGGCTTCAGAGTTTCTCCAGGATTTGTAGAAATGAGATACTGGATATCATCGGTTCCATTATCTGTGTAGTTTTTCTTTTTCCGGAAATCAATGGCAAAATTCACATCCAGGAAGTTTAAATCCTTCAATCCCTGAATAATCTTCTGCTCAAGCTGTTTACTGTATTCTTTACGGATTTCTGCTAATTCATCCGACTTTTTCTCAAGAATATTTTCCAGTTCTCTGAGATGCTCCTTTAATTCCTGTAAATTTTCTTCATATTTATGTAATTTTTCCAGTTTTTCTTCCTGAAGTTTGCGATATGTGAAAATTTCCTCAATGGTACGTCCATATTTTGCCTTCAGTCCATTGATCAGATCCAGTCTTCTCTCTGTCTCATAAAACTCTCCTTCATCAAAGGTCAGCTCGTCCAGATAAGCGGATAATTCTCTGTTAAAATCATTCAGAAGACCGTCTACAGAAGTAAGTGTCTCTGCAAGAGGTGTAAGCTCCGGATCATACTGTGTTACATGAGAGAATTCCTTTAATGCCTCTCCGACAGTCTCTCCGGCGCCTTCCTTGCTTTCATAGCCTGTGAGATTATGTACAAGCTGCAGGGAGTCAACGATGAGTTTTGCATTGCTCATTTTTCTGTACCGGGCTTCCAGTTCCTCATCCTCTCCCGGCTGCAGATTTGCTTTCTCGATTTCTTTGATCTCAAACTCCAGAAAAGCCAGCTCACGATTCCTCTGCTCCTCATTCATATTCATGGAACCAAGTTCTGTTTTGCATTTGCTGTATTCTTTATATGCCAGAGATACTTTCTCCTTTGCAGGAAGGATTTTTTCTTTTCCATATGCATCCAGGATTGCAAGCTGCTTATCCTGATACAGAAGTGACTGATGCTCGTGCTGTCCATGGATATCCAAAAGGCATGCAGCAGCGGCCTTCATCTGACCTACAGTACTTGTCTCTCCATTAATCTTGTTGATGCTTCTTCCATCCATGATTTTTCTGGACAGAAGTACCTGTCCATCTTCCGGACAGATATCCAGTGCTTTCAGTGTCTCCAGTGCTTTCTCGTTTTCTACCTGAAAAAGCAGCTCCACAAGTGCATAGGATGCATTTTCCCTTATCATATTTTTAGAAGTTTTTGCACCCAGGATCAGCTGCATAGACCCCAGAAGGATAGATTTACCTGCTCCGGTCTCACCGGTCAGGATATTCAGTCCGGGACCAAATTCTACTTCTATTTCTTCTATCAGTGCAAGATTTTTCACATGCAGATGAGCTAACATTTATTGCCTCCATAATCAAGTCATTTGTAATGTTAAAAGTTCAGGATCGTAACTGCAAAGGTATTGAGCAGTTACTCGTGGGATCACTTATTCAATCTGACAAAACTTCTCAGTTTCTCTGCTGCTCCCAGTGCCATGTCTGCAGTCTTTGCAACACACATAATAGTGTCATCACCTGCAATACATCCCAGTATTTCCGGCCATTTCAACGCATCCAGGGCTGCTGCCACGCCCATGGCCATTCCGGAAACGGTTTTGATCACAATGATATTCTGTCCCACATCAATAGAAAGCAGGGTATCTTCCAGTACTCTTGTATATTTTTCTCCAAGACTTCCTGATTCATTATTAATAATTGCATAACGGGACTTTCCGTCCTTTCCTGCCACTTTTGTCAGCTTGAGAGCACGAATATCTCTGGATACAGTCGCCTGTGTCACCTTAAATCCTGCCTCATTAAGTCTGGAGGCCAGCTCTTCCTGTGTATCAATATCATACTGATGAATCAGTTCAATAATTTTCTCATGTCTCGCAACTTTCACCTTATTTCCTCCTGCTGATCAGCTGTCTCTCATCTTCCGGCGCAATACCTCAACAAAACTTAAATGGTTCAGCTTCAGAATTTTTGTCTTTACATCTGCCTGCCGGATCTGAATGCAGTCACCGGTGACCATGGGGATAAATGTATCTCCGTCAAAAGATGCGATTCCCTTTTCACAGTCACAGTGTCTTCCTTTTCCTATCTCTACAGTGATCACATCCTGCGCAGGAAAAATAATGCTTCTTGTATTCAGCGTGTGTGGTGCTATGGGAGTCATGATCGTCATGGCGGCATTGGGCGATACAATAGGTCCTCCCGCTGACAGACTGTATCCGGTAGATCCGGTAGGTGTTGAAATAATAATTCCATCAGCATTATAAGAGTTAAGATAAACATCATTTACATAATTCTTAAACCGGACCACGCGGAGATGACCGTCTCTGCCGATCACAATGTCATTCAATGCAATATCCTGTCCGATCAGTTTTCTGCCGCGGTACACCCTTCCTTCCAGCATCATGCGTTCTTCTACCTCGTAATCATCCGCCATTAGCTGATCCAGAGCACTGTACAGAGAGGTCTGATTCACTTCTGCAAGAAAACCCAGATTTCCCAGATTGATTCCAAGAAGAGGAATTTCCTTATGCACCACATCCCTTGCTGCCTGAAGAAGTGTGCCATCTCCTCCCAGAACAATAATACACTGTGTATCGTCCGGAACCTTATCAGGATCTGTATAATGAAAGGAACCCTCATGTTTCCTTTCTGCCTGCTGTACTTCACAGTTTTTGTGATGTGTTTTCAGATAATCTGCGATTTTTTCTGTGATTTCAAGTTTTTTATCCTTGTCACTGTTTGTAATAATATAAAACCTGTCCATAGTTTCTTCCTGACTCAGCCTTTTTAATCCAACTGTCCATGAGCCTCTGCCACAACAGCTTCTACAGATACCTTCAGGCTGTCGGTAACCCCGGTACCTTCCGGATGTTTTTTCAGATGAAGAAGATATTCGATATTTCCTTCCGGTCCTTTAATTGGCGAAAAAGAAAGATGACATGGCTCCATAAAAATACTCATGGCATAATCGCGCACTTTTTCGATCACTTCCTGATGAACAGCAGGATCTCTTACAACCCCCTTCTTTCCGACTTTCTCTCTCCCCGCCTCAAACTGCGGCTTGATCAGACATACGATCTCACCCTCATCTGTAAGGAGATTTCTTACAGGAAGCAGTACTTTTGTAAGAGAAATAAAGGACACATCAATTGATGAAAAATCTGCCGGTTCTCCCAAATCCTCCGGTACCACATAGCGGATATTGGTTTTCTCCATACAGACTACACGCGGATCGTTACGAAGCTTCCAGTCAAGCTGTCCATATCCTACATCAATGGAATAAACTTTTACTGCCCCGTTCTGTAACATACAATCTGTAAACCCTCCGGTGGACGCACCTACATCCATACAGACCTTACTATCCAATGTGACATCAAAGTTTTTCATAGCTTTTTCAAGTTTCAGCCCACCGCGGCTTACATACGGAAGAGTGTTTCCTCTGACCTCAATCTTTACAGTCTCCGGGAACATGGTTCCCGCCTTATCTTCTTTCTGACCATCAACATATACATCGCCTGCCATGATGAATGCCTTTGCCTTCTCGCGGGATGGCGCAAGGGCACGTTCCATCATAAGCATATCCAAACGTTTCTTCATTGCTCTCTTAATTCCTCACTATCTTCTATTGCCTGTCTGATGTCTTCCACTCCAAGTCCAATCCGGCTGCGCAGGCTTTCTACATTTCCCTGGGGTACGAAACGATCCCAGACAGCTGCCGACAACACTCTTATTTCCGGATGACAGGCTTCCATATAAGCAGACACATGCTCTCCGTATCCGCCGCTTTTCACATTCTCTTCTACTGTCACAAACAGACTGTGATCCTTTGCCAGTTCATCAAGAAGATCCACATCCAGTGGTTTCACAAATCTGGCATTTACAAAAGTAGGATCATAGCCGTCATCTTTCAGTCCTTTACAGATTTTCATGCAGGACGGGATCATACTTCCCACTCCCAGCACAGCGATTTTTTTTCCTTTGCGGATAATCTCACTTCTGCCATATTCCACAGGTGCCTGATATTCCCGAAGCCCCTGATGCGCACTGCCTCTCGGATAGCGGATTGCAATCGGTCCGTCAAAGCTTACCGCAAATGCAAGCATCTCTTCCAGTTCTCTGTCATTCTTCGGTGCCAGAACAGTCATATTCGGCATCATGGACAAATAAGACAGATCAAAGCAGCCCTGATGCGTCTCCCCGTCTGCGCCTACAAGCCCTGCCCTGTCAACAGCAAAAATCACATGAAGCTTCTGCATACATACATCATGCAGGATCTGATCTACAGCACGCTGCAGAAAAGATGAATAGATGGCAACAACAGGAACCAGGCCGCCAAGAGCCAGACCCGCCGCAAAACTCACCGCATGTTCCTCTGCGATTCCCACATCAAAAAATCTGTCCGGAAATCTCCTGGAAAATTCCACAAGTCCGGTTCCATCCGGCATGGCTGCGGTAATAGCTGTCAGTTTTTTATTTTTCTCACCAAGAGAGACCAGTGCTTTGGAAAAAACATCTGTATAACCCGGCGCTGTTTTCTTCTGAAGTACCCGGCCTGTTTTAATATCAAAAGGACCTGTTCCATGAAACCTGTCCGGATGGGCACTTGCAGGTTCGTATCCTCTGCCTTTCTTTGTCAGGACATGAACAACTACCGGTCCCTCTACCCGTTTTGCTTCATTAAAGAGTTTCATCATCTGACGCATATTATGACCGTCAACAGGTCCCAGATATGTCAGTCCCATATTTTCAAACAGCATTCCCGGAATAAAAAGCTGCTTGACACTGCTTTTGGTTTTTCTCATGGTATCTACCAGAGCAGTCCCTACCTTCGGAACCTTCTTCAGTGCCTTTGTCACACCCATCTTCATTCCTGTATAAGCTTCTGCAGTTCTCAGTGCACTCAGATAAGTGGACATGCCTCCTACATTTCTGGAAATGGACATATTATTGTCATTTATGATAATAATAAAATTTGTCTTTAACTCTGCAGCATTATTTAATGCCTCATACGCCATTCCTCCGGTGAGAGCACCATCTCCGATCACAGAAACCACATGATGCTTCTGTCCCAGAATATCTCTGGCATGCACATATCCCAGTCCTGCCGAAATTGAATTGGAACTGTGTCCTGCATCATATGCATCACAGGGGCTCTCACTTCTCTTAGGAAAACCGCTTAATCCACCTTCCTGTCGCAGATTCTTAAATTCATCTTTTCTTCCGGTAAGAATCTTATGTGTATATGCCTGATGTCCTACATCCCAGATTAGTTTGTCTTCCGGAAAATCCAGCACATTATGAAGAGCCAGAGTCAGTTCCACTACTCCCAGATTTGAAGCAAGATGTCCGCCTGTCCGACTTACTGACCGGATTAAAAAGTCCCTGATCTCCGCTGCCAGAGGCTCGAAATCTTCCAATGGTATCTTATGGATATCATTGGGTTTCTTAATCTTTTCCAGAATCATTTGTATCCTTCCTTTATTTTCTGCGGTTTATTAATTTTTCAATTAACAAATACAGAAACTCGTTATTTTTATTCAGACTCTTCAGCAGATCGATTGCCTTTTCTGAGAGTTCTTCCACCTGTTCAGCAGCCTTCTCTGTTCCAAAAAGAGTCACATAAGTAACTTTATTATTCTTCTCATCACTGTGTACAGGTTTTCCCAGTTCTTCTGCAGTGCTGGTCACATCCAGAATATCATCCTGAATCTGGAAAGCCAGTCCTATATTTCCGGCAGCTTTCTCCACTGCAGATACTTCCTGCTCATTTGCTCCTGCAAGAATTGCGCCTGTCATCATGGAGGCTTCGATCAATGCTGACGTCTTATTTCTGTAAATATAGTCAAGCATCTCTTTTTCAAGGGGCTTTCCGTCATTTTCCACATCAACACTTTGTCCTCCAAGCATTCCATGAATGCCTGTTTTCTGTGAGACCACTCTCAACGCATGGATTACCCGATCCTGCTCTTTTGTCAGGGCAAATGCCTGAAACATGGTTTCGTATGCGTAATTAAGCAGCGCAACACCGCTTAACACCCCCATGGCTTCCCCATATACCTTATGTGTAGTCAGTCTGCCGCGCCTGTAATCATCATCATCAAGTGCAGGAAGATCGTCATGAATCAGGGAATGAGTATGGATCATCTCCATTCCTGCCATAAACGGTTTTACAACTTCTTCCTTACCATCAAACAGGCGATATGTCTCCCGGATCAACATTGGCCGAAGGCGCTTGCCTCCTGCCAGCATACTGTAATTCATAGCCTGAGCCATTGTTCCGGCGAATCCCGCCTCTGCAGGCAGAAAGCTTCTGATCACTTTCTCTGTTTCTTCCGTTCTCTTTGCTAATTCATCTTGAAAATTCACTAAATGTACCATCCTCATTAAGCTGCAGCATTTTCTTCTCCACTGTATCCAGCTTCCCGCTGCAAAGTTTCAAAAGTTCCATGCCCTGTCTGTACAGTATAAAAGAGTCCTCCAGCGATGTGTCTCTGTTTTCCAGTTTTTCAGCCAGCAGATCCAGTTCTGCAAACATCTCTTCCAGAGGTTTCTCCTCCTGTAACTGCTCACAGTTTTCTTTCTTCACCATAGATTCTCTCCTCCTTCACCGTACCTGTAACATCTGCTTCTATCGTACCGTCTGTCACAGATATATAAATGGTATCCCCATTTTGTACCTGTTCTACACTTGTCAATGTCTTTTTATATTTATCTGCCACATAAGAATATCCCTGATTCAGTTTCTTTAAAGGGGAAAGTCCTGCAAAACGTTCCAGATAAACAGACAATCTGTGTCTCTCATCCTGAAGTTTCCTGTTCATTCCATTTTGTACAGCATTCTCCAGATCTGCCAGACGCTGTCTCTGCTCCCGCAGCCTGTTCTCCGGACTCAGATAAGCAAATTTTGTCTGAAAATGCTCCAGTCTGCTGCGGTACAGATCCATTTTACCACTCATTGCACGATATAACCGCTGCCTGTAAATACTTACTGCTTCAATCACACTTCTGTAATCATCCACCGCAAGCTCTGCCGCAGCAGAAGGAGTAGGAGCTCGCAGATCAGCAACGAAATCAGCAATTGTAAAATCCGTTTCATGACCTACTGCGGAAATAATAGGTGTACTGCACTCAAAAATAGCTCTGGCCACGATTTCTTCATTAAACGCCCAGAGATCTTCAATAGAGCCGCCTCCTCTTCCCACAATGATCACATCCACATCTGTCTTATCAAGCATCTGTATTCCTTTTACAATACTTTCTGCCGCACCCGCCCCCTGTACAAGAGCCGGATATAAAATAATCTGTAAATAGGGATTTCTTCGATAGGAAATATTGCGGATATCCTGAACAGCCGCACCTGTCGGTGCAGTTACCACACCCAGACGTCTGATAAATCTCGGAATGGGCTGTTTGTACTCCTGTGCAAACATTCCCATATCTTCCAGTTCCTGCTTCAATGCAAGATATCTCTCATACAGAGTTCCTGCACCTTCCAGGGTAATCTCCTTTGCATACATCTGATAGCGGCCGTCGCGTTCATATACATCCACACTCCCGCCAACGATCACCTTATCGCCATTTTTCATGGCAAATGCAAGTCCCCGTCTGTGTCCGGCAAACATCACACAATTCAATGTTCCTGTCTCATCTTTCAGGGAAAAATAGATGTGTCCGCTTGTATGATATTTACAATTGGACACCTCGCCTTTTACATAAATCTTCTGCAGTAAATAATCCTGGGTAAACATATTTTTGATATAACGGTTTACCTGACCTACAGAATATGTGTTTTTCATTCTGATTTTTCTTCGCTTTCACTGTTGGCAATCTTGCCAAGGATACCGTTTACAAAGGAACCGGAAGTCTCACCGCCAAAACGTTTGGCAAGCTCTACCGCCTCATTGATAGCTACACCTGTAGGTACATCTTTGTCATATTTCAGTTCATACACTGCCAGACGCAGGGCAGTCAGGTCAACGCGGCTCATTCTCTTTGTCTTCCAGCCATTGCTTGTCTCATTTAACAGTGCATCGATCTCGTCTAATTTTTCAAGTACATGGCGGTATTTCCGGCTCATATACTCCTGATCTTTCTCTGAAAGTTCCTCCAGAGTATCAAAATAAAGTGAAAGCTGCTCACTCATCTCTTCCTCTGAATTAAATTCTGTCATGAACAGTAATTTAAAAATATGTTCTCTCTGCTCTCTTCTTCGCATAATTTTTGCTGTATAAACAGCTTTCCTTTCTAAATATCTCTTAAGTACACAAAAAAGGAAAGGGTTACTTTCCTTTTTCGTTCTCCATATCTACACTGGCAATATGAATATTAACATCTGCAACCTCAAGACCTGTCATATTCTCTATGGATGATTTTACTTTCTCCTGAACTTTCTTACTTGTCTCAAGAATGTTCTTACCATATTCGATATTCAGGTTCAGGTCTACTGTTACAACTCCTTCGAGTACAGTAACCTTAACACCTCTGGAAAGATTCTTCATTCCAAGTTTGCTTACCAGTTCGTTTGTGATATTGCCTGCCATGGAAGCAACTCCGTTTACTTCCGTAGCAGCAAGTCCGGCAATGATAGCGACCACTTCATCTGCGATCTGGACCTCACCAATGCCTCCTAAATCCTGTATTTTATATGTTATTCTTTTCTCTGCCATCTGAAAACCTCCTGAGGGATTCTTTAATCTTTGTTCATTATACCAAATCGACAGATAAATGAAAAGGGTTATTTACTGAATTCCGTTAATATTAAGCCAGGATTTCTGTCCTCTGTCATACCCACACTCCAGGAATTTACAAAGAGGAGCAGCGGATTTCCCTTAAGATCAGTAACTTTTTTCATATCAGAGGTTCCAATGATCTTATCCACTTTTACTTCTTCTTTATTTGCAATCCAGCGAATATGTTCATATGGAAGTGTTTCCAGACGGATATCTACATTATATTCATTTTCCAGACGATATTTCAGAACATCAAACTGCAGGACACCTACAACACCTACAATAATTTCTTCCATACCGGTATTAAACTCCTGAAAAATCTGAATAGCACCTTCCTGCGCGATCTGATTGATACCTTTAACAAACTGTTTTCTCTTCATAGTATCAATCTGACGGACTCTCGCAAAATGTTCCGGTGCAAATGTAGGAATACCTTCGAATGCAAACTTTTTACCGGGTGCACAGATTGTATCTCCGATGGAAAAGATACCCGGGTCAAAAACACCGATAATATCTCCGGCATATGCCTCATCTACCACATGGCGGGATTCTGCCATCATCTGCTGCGGCTGAAGCAGACGCATCTTTTTATCACCCTGCACATGATATACTTCCTGGGAAGCGTCAAATTTACCGGAACAGATTCTCATAAATGCGATTCTGTCTCTGTGTGCCTTGTTCATGTTTGCCTGGATTTTAAATACAAACGCTGAGAAATCATCATCCATGGGGTCAATTTCCCCAATATCAGACACTCTCGGAAGCGGTGATGTTGTCATCTTCAGGAAATGTTCCAGAAATGTTTCCACACCGAAGTTTGTCAGCGCAGATCCGAAGAATACAGGTGTCAGCTTACCTTTGCTTACCAGCTCCTGGTCAAAATCTGCACTTGCGCCGTCCAGAAGCTCAATCTCATCCAGAAGCTGTGCTTTCTGCTCCGGATCCATAATCTCATCTGCCCGGCTGTCACTTAACGGGATTTCCTCGATCACACCTTCTTTGGTACCTTTCTGTGTATCAGAAAAGGTAAGTATTTTCTCTGTATTACGGTCATAAACACCGCGGAATTTCTTACCGGAACCGATTGGCCAGTTGATCGGGCAGGTTGCGATGCCAAGTTCTTTCTCAATCTCATCAAGAAGGTCAAATGTGTCGTTTGCATCGCGGTCCATCTTATTGATAAATGTAAAAATCGGGATATGGCGCATTACGCAGACCTTGAACAGTTTTCTGGTCTGTGCCTCCACACCCTTGGAACCGTCGATTACCATGACTGCAGAATCTGCTGCCATCAGTGTACGGTAAGTATCCTCCGAGAAATCCTGATGTCCCGGTGTATCCAGAATATTAATGCAGTAACCATCATAATGAAACTGCAGAACAGAGGAAGTAACGGAAATACCTCTCTCTTTTTCGATCTCCATCCAGTCTGACACTGCATGGCGGGCTGTTGCCTTACCTTTAACACTTCCGGCAAGATTGATTGCTCCGCCATACAGCAGGAATTTCTCAGTCAGTGTAGTTTTACCTGCATCCGGATGGGAAATAATGGCAAATGTTCTTCTTTTTTCTATTTCATTCGTATACTTAGACACGTTCAGCCTCCTGTTGCGCTTTCTTATAATTGTTTGCATAAAACACCGGCAACAGCCGGTATCAGTTACGTTTTCTATTTTTTTACAGCATTCCTATTCTAGTATATGCACCTCTTTTCTGTCAAGATATATGTTCGCATATTCATATCAAAATATCAATCATAAATATCAGTTGTATCGATTGCGGTATCCTCATATGGCTGTGCTGATGTTTCGCTGTCTTCCTCATACGAAGTATCTGCTGATGTTTCATCTGTCTGTGTTGTATCTTCTGCATCTTCACTCTCCTTCAGTGGGGTGATCACAATATTTTCTGGCGCAATTCCTGTTTTCCTTTTTACAATATCTTCAATCTGTGCTCTCTGTGCATCAGAAAGTTCTGCTTCAGGGATCACAACATCCGCAGTTTCTCCGGTAAGATTTACAACTACATTCTTAAAGCCCTTCGCCTCCAGCAAAAGCTCTGCTGCCGCTTCTTTTTCTGAAAGGTCTGTCATCGAGACCATCGTATGTATTGCCTCCTGCTTCTCTTCATCATCAATTTCTTCATTATTGATAATGTCCTGCAGATCTGCCTTGTTCTGTGAGCGCACCTGTTCTCTGCTGATCTTTGCCTGTGCGGCAAATCCTGTAGAACCCGTAAACACAGCCTCCCCGGGAGTATCCGTTTCCTGACTGTCTGTAAGACTGTTATCAGTCAGACCTCCATCTGCCTGATTTTCATCCAGAAGAGCAGTTTCATCTGTAAGATCATATCCTGCATCTTCAAGGATACTGCTGCTGTCCGTACTTGCCTCCTTATCCCTGAATCCAAGATCTACATCCGCAAAGTTCAGATATCCTGCCACTGCAATCAGAATTGCCAGCGATGTAATAATGACCTGATTTTTTCCGATGACTTTTTTCACATTTATCTCCTCATTTCATTTTCATTATTCTAATTCTATGAGCATCCACCTGAAATAATGCCATGACCGCCTCCTGAATATTTTGGACCACTACAGGATTTCCTCCACCTTCCGCAGAAATCAGAACACCGGTCACCTGTATGGTTTCTGAATTATAGAAGCTCTGCCTGTCTTTCTTCTCATCTGTCATCAGGATAACCTGTACCTTTCCCACCCCTTCCGTATTTTCAAGAAATGCTTCAAGTTTCTCTTCCAGAACACTTTTTTGCATATCTTCACTCTGCTCTCCTGCCGTATTTTTCTTTTGCTGCTTACTGGATACAGGCATCGCCGCTACTGCCAGAAGTACTCCGATGAGCAACAGGATTCCCCATTTTGCCGGATTCATTTCGGACAATCTGGATACAAATTCTGTTTTCTTTAAGTCCCCACTCTTCCACCAGCGCATCTTTAAGCTCCTTTCTCTCCTCCTGAGAAATTTCTGTCTTCAGTACAAGGTTTGCCTGCGTCTCCTCCCCTTCTATATTTACTTTCACCTTATATACTTCTATGCCTCTTTTTTCCAGAGTTTCCCGGATTTTCTGTTCCAGTTCCAGTTCGTAACCTTTTTCCAGATAGACTTTCTGAATATTCTGAAATTCCCGGAGTTCTTTCTCTCTGTTTTCTTCAGAAAAATTATTCAGAAAACTTTCCGTCAGTTCCGAACCTTTTCCAAGAATGGAAAATATCGGGGTACTCATCATAAAAATCAGCAGCAGGCCCATAAAAAAGCGTACATATTTCTCATACTTCTGGTCAGGTATCAGATTCAGAACCGCAGTGAAAAAGATATAAAATACTGCCAGATTCCGAATCCATAAATACAGCTCTTCTTTCATATGTTTCCTCCGGCAATCTTTCTGTCAGTTCATCAGGATACAGAAACTACAACTATCAGGAATGTCAGCATGCAAAGTACTTCTGCTGTCAGCAAAAGCTTTAAAAGCATTGCACATCCCTCCCCCATTGTACTCAGGGCTCCCACAACTCTTTTGTCAGAAATTGGCTGTGCAATCGCAGCCAGAAAACGATAAACCAGAGAAAGACTTCCATAATGGATAATCGGTCCTGCTCCAATCAGCAACAGAAGGATCACGATTACTGCGCCAAAACTGTTTCGCACCATCACTGCACTGGTCAGCACTAATTCTGTTACAGCGGTCACTGCATTTCCAATGCCAGGAATCGCACTCGCTGCCTTGCCAACAGCAGAACGCTTCATGGCATCCATCACCGGGCTCACCATATTCCGCACAATCTGCAGACCAACAATAGCTCCCAGAAGAGTTTTCAACCCCCAGTTTACAGCTACATCCAAAAGTTCTGCCATTTTTGTAAGCATCTCCTCTTTTGACAAATAATTAACCATTTTCAGAAGCAAACTCAGGTTTACAGCAGGCAGAAACAGATTTGCAAGAAGCCACTGAACCGCCCAGATCATCAGCAAAATTCCTTCATAAAATGCAGCAGCTGTTGATGATCCGGTTGATGCAGCCACTGTCATAAAATAAGCCGGAGACAGAACTTTCATGAAATCCGTCAGTCCAAGAAGCCAGTTTGTAAGCGTACTTCCAAGCCTTGAGAAATTCTCCATAAGCATTGTAAATAGCGCAAGATAGACAATATAAAAGCTGATACTGCCAGCCTGTCCGTTTCCGAAAACATCAGCAAACTCCGCCAGCACCGCTGCAATAAAAATCACAAGTAAAAGTTTCAGTATTAATCCTTTTTCATTCTCTATATCCGAAAAAAAGAGACTATACAAAAAGCTCCGTACAGTCTCTTTTGAAACAGGATCCTCCCCGTTTATGATATTCATCAGTGCTTCTCTGACAGAAAAAACATGATCATCCATAATCTCATCCAACATTTTCTGCACATCATCAATCTGTATCTCTTCCATTAGATTCTCCTGCAGGATCTGTACTGAAGAATCTTCTTTCTGTTCTGTCTGCGCAGCGGCATATACGGATACTATATGATTCTGAAAGAATGTAAGATATGACACTCTTCCCACCAAAAGTATACATGCCAGTATACACCAGTAACCTTTCCACAGATCTGCCTGTTCCCTGATACTTCTCTCTTTATCCTGCCTCATATCATAAACTCCGAAATCGTATCCAGAATTGCCAGCAGTACCGGCATACTCAGAACCATCACAGACAGTTTACAGAACAGGTCGATCTGTGTTCCGATCATCTGATATCCGGCATCTTTGCAGATTGCAGATGAAAACTGTCCGATATATGTAATCCCGATAATCTTAACCAGAACTGTGAGATAACTGCTGTCTATGGGGAAGCTTTCTCTCAGCCTGTTCATGGTTTCAAACAGATAAGAAACTTTTCCTGCTGCAAGACCAAGAATCAGAAAACCCGTCATCATGGTCACAAGTGCAGCAAATTCCGGTCTGGTTTCTTTTAGAATAAAACCAAGCATCATTCCGCAGATACCCATGATTGAAACTTTCACAATATCCATGCCATTCAAACCTCTTTCTGTTCTGTCAACTGCCATAACAGTTGATTTGAAATCACAGCACAAACAACTGCTGAATACTTTCAAACAGTTCATAAATATATGGAACAATCCAGAACAGCACCATCAGAAGCCCCGCCAGGCTTACCAGAAATGCCTGTTCATCCCTTCCACTGTGTTTTAGGATCTGGCAGAGAACAGAAACCAGAATCCCTACTGCAGCGATTTTAAAAATAAGACTTACCTCCACAGTCTCTCCTTTCCGGCTTCTGCTGCCAGATATAGCAAAACAGTAATCTACACAGTAAAGAAACAGATTATAAATACATGCTCACCAAAAAAACACAGCCACAAATATTCCGCCCAGTATTCCCATACTGCGGTATAATTTTCTTTTTTCACAAAAATCTTTCCTGAGTTCCCTGATCGCATATTCTGTTTCCTTTTCCATCAGATCCATCTGTTTTAGCTGCATATCCAGTCCAAGATAACCAAGCTGATCTCCCAGTGAATAAAATCTGTCTCTCTCTTCCTGCGAAAGACAATCCAGATCCAGACACTTTCCGGCCGATTCTCTGAAGATTGTCCCAAAGGAATCCCCTGTTTTTTCTTTCATTTTCTGTGCCGTAAGTATAAAAAATTCTCTGTACTTCCCTTCCAGTTTCCCGGAAGCACCTGTAAAGGCATCGTACAGAGATTTATTTCCATAACGTATTTCTCCTCTTAGGAGGATGATCATCCGTAAGATCATTTCCATCATCTTTTTGCGTCTGCCAAGTTCATTGCTCATGGCAAAACCGCAACCGACACCGGAAATTACAATTACACATAATCCTACTGTTCTAAGCATACTTTTCCATTTTCATCTAATACAGCTTTCAGACATCCTGCCTGATCATTTTTGTCCAGGATAATATAACGTTCAAATACTTTCTCGCCCATAAGCTTATAAAAGAATGGCTGATCCAGAACATCCTCCAGACAGCTTCCATGTGCAGTCGCAATCAGCTTACATCCACAATGGATCACTGAGTCAACTGCCTTGAAATCCTCTTCACAGCCTAACTCGTCCACTGCAACCACATCCGGTGACATGGAACGGACCAGCATCTGCATACCTTCTGATTTCGGACAGCAGTCCAGCACATCTGTACGCATTCCCAGATCATTCTGAGGAATTCCCTGATAACAGCCTGCCAGCTCACTTCTCTCGTCCACCACACCTATTGTCAGACCCTGGGTATTGGCCCATCCATTACTGAGCTGCCTGATAATATCTCTGAGCAGCGTAGTCTTTCCACACCTTGGCGGTGAAATGATCAATGTATTTGCAACCCATTTCTCTGTACGGATATAAGGCATCACCTTATCCGCACATCCCTGAATCTCATGTGCCAGACGGACATTGATGCAGGAAATATATTTCATTCCCATGATCCTGCCCCGATCCAACACTACCTTTCCGGTCACACCTACTCTGTGACCACCCTGAACACTGATAAATCCCTGTCTGATCTCATCCTCATAAGCATACAGGGAATATCCTGTGACATATTCCAGTGTTTCTTTCAGATCTTCCGTTGTCACCAGATACTGTTCCTGACCCGGTTTTCGCAGAAAACACTCTCCTCCGTCATAAGTTAAAAACAACGGACGCCCTACACGAAGGCGTATCTCATATAATTTATCATAATCCAGCTTCGCATCCATTAAAAGATTCCGGATATTTCCGGCAAACAGGTTTTCAATCTGCTGCGCTTCTATATGTCTCACCTCTTTACACTTAATATATGTGGACAAACCGATTTTAGTACTCTTCCTGATAAGACTCTTCCATTTTTATCAGATTCAGCTTCAGAACCCGGTCTACCACATTTCCTGCATACCCCCTGTACGCATAAGCTCCTGATTCAAAGAGTACGTAAAGTTCATCCCCCTCTACAACAATCTGCTCGATCATCTCAGGCATTCTGTATGATCTTGCAGAATTTTCATTGACATACAGACGTTTATCCGACTGTTCATAAAAAACAATCCTGGATGGCAGAATACCAAAAGAATGAGACAACAACAGCTTATCGTTATAAAAAGCCATTCCCTGTGCCTGTTCTGATATTGTAGAATAATCCAGCGGAACCGCCATTTCAAACATCATGCCAAGTTCCTCATTAAAAGTATTCACCAGATCACCTTTTGAATCCACCGCATATCTCGCAATGGTGCTCTCTGTATATTTGTTAAAACATCCTACATACAGGCATCCCTTATAGAAAGTCATAAAAGAATCTCTCACGATTCCATAAAGACTACATGTCTGATTTACCTGCACAGGCATATGGTTATCCGCATAATTATAGTCACGCAGCACATCCATCTTAATGCTGATCGCCTGTGCGATTCCATTGGTATTTGAAGAATACCACAGCATATCATGTTCCTGATCATAGGCAAGTCCGCCTACATGAGGCAGACCTGGCAGGACTACCTCTTTGATAAATCTGTGAGTTTCTTTGTTGAGCACATAAATAACAGAGTTATGTTTTTCCGTATGACAATAGGCACTTACAAGTACATACTCATCGGTCACTGCAAGTCCCTGAGGAGTCATGGAAGTACATACCGCCTGTTTTGTACCCTCTGCATTCAGGAATGTTCTTGTATATCTCAGTCCGGGAATAATATAAGTTCCGTACTCTTTTTCTTTTTTTCTGCCCTCAAAGGCAAAGGTATTTAACTCCTCCTGCTGCGACAGCATCTGTATCTGTCCACGTAATGAATACACTGCAGCATCCTGGTTGGTTACCGGATATTTTGCAGGAGGTTCCGTCTTACCCCTGTATACGAAAGCATATCCCCAGAAAGCCAGTCCAAGTGCCAGTACTGCTACAAGAATCTTCACTGCCAGTCTCCGGATTTCTTTCTTCGTTTGTCTGTTCATGTCTTACCCAAGTATGATGTCTTCATATTTCCAGTTGATTTCCATGGGATTCATTGCCCATACTGCTCCACTGTAACCGTCTTCCATATCAAGCAGCATATGACTGCCTTCATCCATGGATATAGTCCTCATGTCTCTGGAAAGCCCCTCACCGGTCCATTTGATATAAGCTTCCCTCAGTACCCACTGTTCAAAAAATTTCTTTTTCACATTTATATCTGAGAGAATTTCGAGATACTGTTCCCGGGGTACCATACGTCTGAGCATTCTTTCATAATTGGCTCTGCAATGAATCTGCACATCAATTCCAACCTCCTGATCAGCCAGAATACATACCACATATTTTCCGGAATGACTGATATTATAATGCAGGGACGGACGATAGGAAAGGAATGGTTTTCCATGTTCTCCCTCTGCTCTGGGTTCATTGTACAGATTGATTCCATATTCTTTTTTCAGTGCGATTTCCAGAAGTTTCTCTGCGATCATATGCTCCATATGTGCGCCTTCATATTCTTCCCGTATTTTTGTACAGTAAATAATTCCTTTATTCATAGGCCTGTCTCCTCAAGAAACCGGGAAGGCTCCCGTTCCTTCTCATACTGGCGTTTCACATAGGCAAGCACCAGCTTCTTTTTCGCCCTGGTCATCCCTACATAAAACAATCTTCGTTCTTCTTCCACTGCTTCTGCCAAAACCGCCTTGCGATATGGAATGCTTCCTTCATTAACATTCAGAATATACACAATATCATATTCCAGACCTTTTACCGCATGGAGTGTGGATATAGTCACTCCTTCTTTTTTATCCTGCTGTTTCCTTGCCTGTTCATTCAGGCGCTTCGTATATTCTTCTATGTAAGCCTGCCACTTCGCCAGGGTTTTCATGCCTTTTGCACTCTCATGGATCCGGTCCAGGGTCTCAAGCAGTTCCTCTGGTTTTATTTTACGATACTGTGCATATTCACGCAAGTATTCTTCGAATCCCATTCCTTTTCTGATAAAATTAATCGCAGCAAAAGGGGAAAGAGTACCAAGAATCCTCAGATGCGTTTCCAGTGTGGTAATCCTGTCGCACATCCAGTCTTTGTCTTTATAATATTCCCGAAGTTCATTAAAATTAATCTGCGAACTGTTCAACGCTTCTCTGGAAATATAGCGATTTGGCCGGTTCATGATCTCCAGAAAATTCTTCCTGCTCCTGTCTCCTGCTGCCATTTCAAGATAAGCCAGAAGCGCCCGGCAGATCCAGTGGCGGAAAAGATTGGGAAGCTGTTCTTTCATTGTAAAAGGAACCTGATATTCCATCAGCACATTGATCAGACCTTCCGATTCCTGATTTGTACGAAGCAGGATTGCCGTATTCAGCAGATCCTCGCCACGCTCCATTCTTTTTTTCAGTGCTGCCACCACGCACATATACTCTTCTCTTGGATTATCAAATTCCTTGCACGTCACAGGCATCCCTTCTTCATTTGGAGTATCCAGCTGCTTTTTGAAACGTCTGGTATTACATCCGATCACTTTCATGGCTGTACGCAGGATATTCTTACTGCACCGGTAATTCACATTCAGAAGGACTGTCTCTGCCTTCGGATAATCCTTTGTAAAATTTAACATAATCTCTGGTCTTGCGCCCCGGAAATGATAGATGGACTGGTCATCATCCCCTACAATAAACAGGTTATTGACAGGTGCCGCCAGCATCTGCAAAATCTTGTATTGTAAGCTGTTGATATCCTGAAACTCATCCACCAGAATGTAGACAAATTTTCTTCTCCATGCATTCAGGATATCCTGTCTCTGAGAAAAAAGTTCATAACAACAGAGGATCATATCATCAAAATCCAGCTTGCGTTTCGCCTTCAGAGCCTGCTTATAGCCATGAAAAATGTCCCTGAATATCTCATCCGAGCAACAGGATGCATAATAATGCTCCGGAGAAATACAGTTCCCCTTTACGACACTGATTTCCCTGGCAACTTCTTCAATGAAATCTCCCTCCTGAGCCATTTCCTGTCCATATTTCTCAGTCATCTCACGTAGAATACTGAATTTCTCTTCCTCAGAAAGAATATTGGCCGCACTCAGATGATAGGCCGCTTTCAAAATCCCATAAAAAATTCCGTGGAAAGTTCCAAAAGTCACTTCGCTTCTGTTCTGTCCCACGAATTTCAAAAACCGTTCTTTCATCTCTGTTGCCGCTGCTCTGGAAAAAGTTACAACCAAAATAGAAGAAGCCGGTATCTTCCCCTCATTGATCATGTATGCAGTTCTCTCCACAATAACGGAAGTTTTCCCCGAGCCGGGACCTGCCAAGACCATCATAGGTCCTGACAGGTGAGTGATTGCCCGAAGTTGAGATGGATTTCTCTTCATATTTATTTGCTTAATTTCTCAATAGCTGCCTTTACTCGTTTGATTGTCTCGTCTTTACCGATGATCTCCATGATCTCAGTAGCACCGGCCGGCGTCATCTGCTTGCCGGAAACAGCAGTACGCAGAGGCCACATTACATATCCGTTCTTATAACCATGCTCTTTTACAAATGCACTTAATGTTTCAAATAACGGATCATTTGTATAATCTTCCTGTTCTTCCAGAACCGGAAGTACTTCTTTTAATACTGTAAGAGAAGTCTCTTCATTTGTCTTCATTTTCTTATGGCAGTACATGGCGGAATCATATTCCGGTACTTCCTCAAAGAAGTCAATCAGAGCCGGAATGTCAGGGAATGTTTCGATTCTGGTCTGTACCATTCCTGCAATCTTTTTGAAGTTGTAGTCTTTCTTCAGAACTTCTTTCATATACGGAAGTGCTCTCTCATAGAATTCATCCGCATCCATTTTCTTGATATACTCACCATTCATCCAACGAAGTTTCGCAATATCAAATACTGCCGGAGATTTATTGATATGATGATAATCAAATACCTGTACCAGTTCATCCAGTGTAAAGATCTCTCTGTTGTCAGAAGGACTCCATCCGAGAAGTGCCACATAGTTGATGATCGCTTCTGAAACAAATCCCTGATCAAGCAGGTCTTCATAAGAGGAATGTCCACAACGTTTGGAAAGCTTCTGGTGTGTCTCATCTGTGATCAGCGGACAATGTACATAAACCGGGATATCCCATCCGAAAGCTTCGTAGATACGGTTGTATTTCGGAGCTGAGGAAAGATACTCGTTACCTCTTACTACGTGTGTGATCTCCATTAAATGGTCATCGATTACGTTTGCAAAGTTATAAGTTGGGTATCCGTCAGATTTGATCAGGATCAGATCTTCCAGTTCCTCATTGTTTACTGTGATATCTCCGTAGATTACATCATGGAATGTTGTAGTTCCCTCTGTTGGCATATTGAAACGGATTACGTGTGGTTCTCCTGCATCAAGACGACGCTGTACTTCTTCTTTGGAAAGTTTAAGGCAGCGTTTGTCATAAATGGAAATCTCTTTTCCTGCCACAACACGTTTCATACCTTCCAGTTCTTCCTTCTTACAGAAACAGTAGTATGCATCACCCTGTTCTACTAACTGCTGTGCATATTTCAGATAGATTCCCTGTGCCTGACGCTCACTCTGAACATACGGTCCAAAGCCTTTGTCCTTGTCCGGACCTTCATCATGGAGAAGTCCTGTTTTTGCAAGAGTACGGTAGATAATATCTACAGCGCCTTCTACGTAACGTTCCTGGTCTGTATCTTCAATACGGAGGATGAAATCTCCGCCTTCATGTTTTGTAATAAGGTATGCATATAATGCTGTTCTTAAATTTCCAACATGCATTCTGCCTGTAGGGCTTGGTGCAAATCTTGTTCTGATCTTGGTCATAACTTTTTTCACTCCTGAATTTTTTATATATTCAAAATCTGTAAAAAAAGACCCTGCTTAAAAGCAGCGCCTTTCTACTTTCGGGTTTATTATACGTCAGAGGCTTTCTTATTTCAAGTCGGGATAGGGGAAAATTTTAATGTTTTTTGAATAGGGACGCATGGGAAGCGATAGTGTCCGGGGGCTCAGTTTCGGAACCATTGTATTTCTAGGCATTTGGGAAGCCGCTAAAATCATGAGCCACTCTCTCAAACTCGCTACGTCTCCGACTTCGCTCAGACAGTGAAACGATTGGCTCATAACGCGTCTTCCCAAATGCCAAGAACTACAATGAACCCTCAAATTCACCCCCGGACACTATCGCTTCCCATGCTGACTATTGGCTATATAACATATTTACCGTACAACAGTAAAGAAAGCACCACTCCTGACTTCGCAGAATAATTAACCAAAATAATATATCTACTGTACAATATAACTATAGAAACCCTAAGAAAACGCATAACAACATGCAACAAAACAGCGCAGAAAAATATTTTATTTGGAGTGCATTTGCAGGGGTCTTAGATATTCTTAGTTCTCAGAAATCTGCGTTATGAGCCGGTTGCATCACTGTCTGAGCGAAGTTTGCAACGGAGCGAGTTTGACAAAACGGCTCATGGTTTTAGCAGATTTCTGAGAGCTTAGAATATCTTAGACCCCGAAACCGCACTCCAAATAAAATATTTTTCTGCGCGTCCCTTTTGCCATTCACACGCTACATCTTACGAAACCTCTCATACCTTTCCTGCGCAATCTGCTGTTCACTTTTGTCAGCTTGTTTCTCCAGAAACTGCTTCATTCTGATCTTCATATACTCTGCAATTTCCGGCAAATTCTCCTCACTTGCAGGATATTCCTCCGGTATGATCCGTTCAATGATTCCCAATTCTTTCAGATGAGCCGCCGTTACTTTCATGACCTCCGCAGCTTCCGGTGCCTTTCTGCTGTCTTTCCAGAGAATGGATGCAAAGCCTTCCGGTGAAAGGATGGTGTAGGTTGCATTTTCCATCATCCAGACTTCATTGCCGACTGCAAGTGCAAGTGCACCGCCACTGCCGCCTTCACCAATTACAACCGAAAGAACCGGCACCTTCAAATCGGACATTTCCAGAAGATTCCTTGCAATGGCTTCGCCCTGTCCCCGTTCTTCTGCTTCCAGTCCACAGAATGCCCCCGGAGTGTCTACAAATGCAATGACTGCACGTCCGAATTTCTCTGCCTGTTTCATCAGTCGAAGAGCCTTTTTGTACCCTTCCGGTGATGGCATTCCGAAGTTACATCTGATGTTTTCTTTTGTAGTATGCCCTTTACGGATTCCGATTACTGTAACGGGCTGTCCGTCCAGTGTAGCAATGCCGCCGATGATGGCATTGTCGTCTCTGACACCTCTGTCACCATGAAATTCCATGAAATCATCAAAAATGGCATCAATATATTCCGCTGCTGACGGACGGTCACTGCTTCTGGCAATCTGGACTCTGTCCCAGGCTGTGAGATTTTTTTGTTTCTTCTGCTTTTTCTTTTTGCCAAAAGTATCGAAAGATCTGGCAGATGTTTCCTGTGGAAATTCTCCGTAACATTTTCTGGTATCATGCAGTTTCAGGATCAGCGAAAGAACATCCCGCATAGAGCCTCGTTCAACAATTCCGTCGAGAAATCCATGTTCCAGAAGAAATTCCGGTCTCTGGAAGCCCTCCGGCAGTTTCTGACCTATAGTCTGTTCAATGACTCTCGGGCCGGCAAATCCGATCAGTGAGCCTGGTTCTGCAAGGATAATATCTCCAAGCATGGCAAAGCTTGCTGTAACGCCACCGGTAGTCGGGTCTGTCAGCACAGATGTGTAGAGAAGCCCTGCCTGGGAGTGACGTTTAATGGCTGCGGAGGTTTTTGCCATCTGCATCAGTGATACGATTCCTTCCTGCATTCTGGCACCGCCGGAGCAACAGAACAGAATGACCGGAAGTCCCTGTTTTGTTGCTTCCTCAAATGAGCGGGTGATCTTTTCTCCCACCACATATCCCATGGAAGCCATGAGAAATCTGGTATCCATGGCTCCGATCACTGTACGGATTCCTCCGATGGTGGCTTCTCCGATGAGAATTGCCTCATCAAGGTGTGTTTTTTCTCTCAGATCCTCAATTTTCTGCGGATAATCCGGATAGTCCAGTGGATTGCTGTTGTCAATTCCTGTGAACCACTCTTTAAAACTTCCTTTATCTGCGATCATTTTGATCCGGCGTTTCGCACTGATTCTGAAATATCCTCCGCATTTCGGGCACACATAGGCGTTGGATATTACGTCTTCTCTGTAAACCATTTCTCCGCACTTTGGACATTTGATCCATAAGCCTTCAGGTACGGAAACAGATGCGGCCTGTTTATGCCGGTCTTCTGAAACTGTTTTCTTAAAAAATCTCTTCAAGTCTGCCATTAAAATCCTGCTCCTTTATGTAACCCAATTTGATGTTCTTTCAGACAACAAAATAACGTTAATAACTATTAATCAAACTAATTCTGTCAAAAATAATTTTATCGATTTGCTTATCAATTACCTTTCAATAATAAATATGTAATTTCTGCTGAACTATAAAATATATTTGCACCAGTTTTCTTTTACAGATCCGGATAATGCTGCGGAATGAAATCTGTGGTGATATTTCCTTCCTGAAAATCCGGCTGATTGAGAAGTTCATACAGAAAATCCACGTTAGTTTTTACTCCTTCGATGGCAACTTCTCCAAGTGCACTGATCATCTTTCGAATGGCACTGCGGCGGTCTTTGTCATAAACAATGATCTTGGCAATCATAGAATCATAGTAGGGCGGGATTGCGTAGTCATTATAAACTGCTGTATCCACACGGATTCCGTTTCCACCGGGAAGATGTAAGTCAGTGATCTTACCCGGGCATGGCATGAAATGTCTCTCAGGATCCTCGGCATTGATTCTGCATTCCATGGCGTGGCCGCGGATTTCTATGTCTTTCTGCTGAACGCTTAACGGTTCACCTGCCGCAATGCAGATCTGCTCTTTGATCAGGTCTACACCAGACACAAATTCTGTTACCGGATGTTCTACCTGAATTCTGGTGTTCATTTCCATGAAATAAAATTCTCCGGACTGATCCAGAAGAAATTCTATGGTTCCTGCACTTTCATAGCCTGCTGCCTTTGCTGCCCGTACTGCTGTCTCACCCATTTTCTTTCTCAGATCATCAGAGATTGCGATACATGGAGACTCTTCGATCATTTTCTGGTGACGTCTCTGAACAGAGCAGTCTCGTTCTCCCAGATGAACTACATTTCCGTATTTATCCGCAAGAATCTGCACTTCAACATGTCTGGGATTCTCCACAAACCGTTCCAGATACATGGTATTATCGGAGAAGGAATGGACCGACTCCTGCTGTGCTGTCTCAAACAATTTGGCAAATTCCTGTTCATTTCCGGCTACACGCATTCCTTTTCCACCGCCGCCTGCTGATGCTTTGATCATGACCGGAAAACCTATTTCCTTTACAGCTTCCAAAGCCTGCTCTACTGTGTAGACCGGTTCCTTTGTGCCGGGCACTACCGGGACTTTAGCTTTCCGCATTGTGTTTTTCGCCTCAGATTTATTTCCCATTCTGGAAATTACTTCTGCGGAAGGACCAATAAATGCCACATTACATTTCTCACACATTTCCACAAAACGGCTGTTCTCTGAGAGAAATCCGAATCCCGGGTGGATTGCTTCTGCTTTTGTGGCAATGGTAGCACTTAAGATTCGCTCCATGTTCAGATAGCTGTCTGATGACTGCGCCTTTCCGATGCATACTGCTTCATCTGCAAGCTGGGTATGCAGGGCATCTCTGTCTGCTTCTGAGTATACGGCTACTGTGCGGATTCCCATCTCACGACATGCCCGGATGATCCTCACTGCAATTTCACCACGATTGGCGATCAAAATTTTATTAAACATCTGTTATGCTCCTACTGCAAAAGTCAGCTCTGCGATCACTGCTACCTTACCGTCCTGGTTTGTTGCTTTTGCTTTTCCCACTCCCATGGGACCTTTTTCCTTAATGATCTCTACTTCGAGAGTAAGGGTATCTCCGGGAACTACCTTGTTCTTGAATTTTGCATTGTTGATCGATGCAAAATATGCGATCTTTCCTTTATTTTCCGGTTTACTCAGAATTGCAACTGCACCTGTCTGCGCAAGCGCTTCAACGATCAGAACTCCCGGCATAACCGGTTCCTGTGGAAAGTGTCCTGCGAAATGCGGCTCATTATAGGTAACACATTTCTTTCCTGTTGCCTTCACACCCGGCACCAGTTCTTCAATAGTATCAATCAGGAGGAACGGGTGTCTGTGGGGAATGATCTCCATGATTTCTTTTGTTGTAAGTTTCATAGTTTTTTACCTCCTTCTTCTATTCTATCACAAACATCGGCTGTCCGAACTCTACCATCTGCTCGTTTTCTACAAGGATTTCTTTTACTGTACCATCAAATTCTGATTCAATCTCGTTCATCAGCTTCATTGCTTCCACAATGCCAAGGACCTGACCTTTGCTTACTTTATCTCCTACTTTTACAAAGGGGGGATTTTCCGGAGAAGATGCTGCATAATAGGTACCTACAAGAGGAGATTTTACCACACTTCCTGTCTGTACTTCATCGTTAACAGCATTGACGGATTCTACATGTACAGCCTGCTGCACTACCGGCTGATACTGCTGAGCATCTGCCGGATCAGTATTGACTGCCATCTGCTGTACAATTGTTTTCTCTTTTGACATGGAAATATTTAAGGTATCGTCCTGCAGGTTAAATTCTGTGAGATCTGAATCGCTGACTGCGTGGATCAGTTCTAATATATTTGCCAGTTCCATTTATTTCCTCCTGCTGAAATAGCTATATTATAAGATCACTGTCGTATATTGTTTTCAAAATCACCATACCATTTATTATCTGCGTGATCAGTCTTCGTACTTTTTAATAAGTAAGGATGCGTTATGTCCGCCAAAGCCAAGAGAATTGGTAAGTGCATATTTGATATCCATCTTTACATTACCATTTCCTACATAATCCAGGTCACACTGTTCATCCGGCACCTTATAACCAACAGTCTGATGGATCAGGCCTTCCTGAAGTTCTTTTACACAGGTGATCACTTCCACTGCACCGGCAGCTCCCAGAAGATGTCCTGTAATAGATTTTGTAGAATTTATTTTCATTTCTTTTGCGTGTTCACCAAATGTTTTCTTAATGGCAATTGTTTCAAATAAGTCATTATGATGTGTGCTTGTACCATGTGCGTTTACATACCATACATCATCTGTGGAAATTCCTGCTTCTTTTACAGCCCATTCCATAGCTTTGGCAGCACCGGAACCGTCCTCTGCAGGGGATGTAATGTGATAAGCATCTCCTGTTGCACCATATCCGACAACCTCGCCAAGGATTTTCGCTCCACGTGCTTTGGCATGCTCCAGTTCTTCCAGAACTACCACGCCGGCACCCTCACCCATTACAAAACCGCTTCTTTCTTTGTCAAACGGGATGGAACATCTCTCAGGATCTGTGGATGAGGTCAATGCTGTCAGTGCCGCAAAACCACCAAAGCCTGTTGGTGTGATAGCTGCTTCCGTTCCACCTGCAACCATAACATCTGCATCAGAGCACTGAATAGTACGGTATGCTTCTCCAATGCTGTGGGTTCCTGTTGCACAGGCAGTTACAACATTAATGTTCTTTCCGCGGAGTCCAAACTGAATGGAAACATTTCCGGATGCCATATTGGAGATCAGAAGAGGAATCATCAGAGGATTCAGTCTTCCTGGTCCCTTTGTGTTGAGAATTTCGCAGGATTTCTCTACCACCTGCATACTTCCGATACCGCTTCCCACGCTACAGCCTACACGGAAGGGATCTTCTTTTGTCATATCCAGTCCGGACTGCTCAATAGCTTCTTTTGCTGCTGCTACCGCATACTGGCTGAAAAGCTCCATACGTTTTGCAGATTTGAAATCCATATAATCCTTTGGATTAAAATTGTTGATTTCCGCAGCCATATGCGCTCTGTAATTTGTGGAATCAAAACGTGTTACTTCTGCAAAGTTTGTTTTTCCTTCTTTTACACTGTTCCAGAATTCTTCTACACTAAGGCCTACCGGAGTGATTGCTCCCATACCTGTAATTACAACTCTTCTCATTTTGTTCTCCTTATTTATACATTCATACCGCCATCTACGCTGATGACCTGTCCTGTAATATAGTCTGCTTTGTCTGATGCCAGAAATACTGCTGTATTTGCAATATCCTCAGGCTTTCCGAAACGTCCCAGGATAATCTGCTTACATGCATTTTCCCTGATTTCTTCTGAGAGTACTTCTGTCATCTCTGTGTCTACAAATCCAGGTGCAATGGCATTTACCGTAATTCCCCGGCTGCCCAGCTCTCTTGCCATTGTTTTTGTCAGACCGATCACACCTGCTTTGGATGCAGCATAATTTGCCTGGCCCACATTTCCGAGGATTCCGGAAACAGAAGAAATATTGATGATCTTTCCACTTCTCTGTTTCAGCATCTGACGGGCACTGTGACGGATTGTATTGAATGTGCCTTTCAGGTTTACATTAAGTACAGAATCGAAATCCTCTTCTTTCATTTTCATAATCAGACCATCTTTGGTAATTCCTGCATTATTAACCAGAATATCAAGGTGTCCGTATTCTTTAACTATATCTTTAATCATTGCTTCACAGGCTGCGAAATCACTGACATTGCATTTATATATGGAAGCTTTTCCACCGTTTTCTTCGATGGTCTGTTTTACTTCCTTCGCTCTCTCTTCAGAACCATTGTAATTGATAACCACCTCTGCACCTTCCTTTGCAAGAGCAATAGCAATGGCTCGTCCGATTCCACGTCCTGCACCTGTAATCAGGGCAATTTTATTTTTCAGCATTTTACAGACACTCCTTTCTCACTTCATCCAGATCTTCTGTTTTCTCAACATGTAGTGCTTTTACATTTCTGTTGATCTTTTTGAGAAATCCTGTCAGAGTTTTTCCCGGTCCAATCTCAATAAAAGTATCTACACCATCATCAATCATCTGTTCTACACACTGCTGCCAGCGCACAGAGGATGAAACCTGACTGACAAGCAATTCCTTTACCTGCTCCGGTCCTGTCACATACTGTGCAGTTACATTTGTCACATAAGGTACTGTAAATGACTGGATTTCTACCTTCTCAAGTTCCTGTCCCAGTTTTTCCCCTGCGCCTTTGAGAAGCTCACAGTGAAATGGGCCACTGACTTTAAGAGGAATCACACGTCTGGCGCCTGCTGCCTTTAATGCCTCCCCTGCTGCTGCAACTGCTGTCTCCTCGCCTGTGATCACAATCTGTCCCGGACAGTTATAATTTGCAATGGATACAATTCCCTGTGTCTCATTGCAGATTTTTTCAATCAGCTCTGCATCTGTTCCAAGAACAGCGGACATTGCACCACCTGTAGGATATGCCTCCTGCATAAAAATTCCTCTTTTTCGCACTACAGTAAATGCATCCTCTTCCTTCATAACACCGGAGGCCACCAGTGCTCCGTATTCTCCAAGGCTCAGTCCAGCATTTACCTGAGACCTGATTCCGGCTTCCTCTACAGCTCTTAAGATTGCGATTTCTGCTGTCAGCATGGCAATCTGTGTATATTCTGTAATATTTAATCTGTCATTTTCTTCAAAGCATAAAGCTTTCACATCAAGTCCGGATGCTTTTGATGCGCTTTCAAATACTTCGCGACTTACAGCATATTTTTCATAAAAATCTTTCGCCATTCCTGTATACTGTGCACCCTGTCCCGGAAATACAAATGCAATTTTAGACATATCATTTTCCTTTCCTTTATTTTTATGTTTATATCAGATGATAACAATTTGTTTCTGATTGCAAATTATTTCAGTTTAAAATATTTTGATATTCAAATTATAATGTCAAAAAATTCTCCCCGAAGCCATCTCTGGCTCCAAGGAGTTATTTGTCATTTCTATATGATTAAGCCTCTACGCCTTTGTTTTTCAGATAATCCATAACAGCTCCGACTGTTGTTAAATCTGTAAGATCTTCAGCCGGGATCTCAATATTGTATTCATCTTCCAGAGCCATAACCAGCTCAAACAGGTCAAGTGAGTCTGCGCCAAGATCATCCTTGAAAGAAGTTTCAGCAGTAATTCCTGCTGCATCACAATTTAACTGCTCTGCGATCATTTCACTCATTTTTTCTAACATAATTTTCTCTTCTCCTTTAATTCAAGCCCCGGAATGCTTCTCTTTTTCCTGCTCCGGTTATCACTTGTTTTTTATTATTTTGTTAAGCAGATGATGATTCTGCTTTTTCTTGTTTTCAACCTTATCATCCGTCAGACCAGTAAATACGTCTCATTTATTCAGATTTGGTTTTATCGGGATTGATTACTTTGATGTTCAAAGTATATATTCTTCCCTCCTGTTTGTCAAGCACTATTTTATTACATTTTTTATTCCTCAAATTTAATCTGCCTTGCCACACTCAGCGCAAGTCCCATCTCTGCCATAAGGAATACGATCGACGTACCTCCATAACTGATAAATGGAAGAGTGACACCTGTATTCGGCATAAGGTTTACAACAACCGCAATATTAAGAATAACCTGCAATGCTATGTGAATAAAAATCCCACTGACCATAAGTGAGCCAAACATATCCGGTGCATTCTGTGCAATAACAAACAGCCTGTATAACAGATATGCATAAAGCATCAGCACGATAAGACCTCCAAAAATCCCCAGTTCTTCACAGATAATTGAAAAAATCATGTCATTCTGTGCCTCAGGTACACTTCCCAGCTTCTGAATACTGTTTCCAAGTCCTCTGCCAAAAAATCCTCCCGAGCCAATCGCATACAATGCCTGAATTGTCTGATACCCCCAACTGTCCGCATATTCTTCCGGATGAAGCCATACCATGATTCGTCTCAGACGAAAGCTTCCACTTCCATCAACACTCACTGTTGCATTCAGAAAAATGACTCCGATCACTGCCAGCGCAATAACAACACCTGCAATAATAATAAAAATCTTAATATCCGGGTGAGCCACAAAAATCAGTCCTGCAGTAATACAGAAAATAATAATTGCTGTACTCAGATTGTCCGTAAATACATATGCAGCCAGTGCCAGTCCGCCTCCCACAACAGCAAGAACCATACAGCCCTTTAAGGTACGGACTTTCTTTCCCATATGCACGATCATATATGGGAGGCAGACAATAACTGCTATCTTGGCAAGCTCTGCCGGCTGGAACTGAACCGGTCCAAGATTCAGCCATCTCTGGGCACCATGAGAAGACTGCCCCAGCGGTGTTTTTACCAGTGCCATCAACACCAGTGCCGCTACATACAAAGCTGTGCTAAAACGGTTCAGTATCCGATAATTGAGCCTGGAAATGATCAGTGCCATGATAATACATGCCACGCTGATGATGGCCTGTTTTTTAAAAAAATACATGTCGCTTCCGTAATTTATCTGAGCCATATAGGAGCTTGTACTGTACAGCATGATAAGCCCAAAACAGGTCAGCAGTACAATAACTGCTACCAGACTGTAATCATAATAATCTGTTTTTGTTTTTCGACGCACCCTGCTCTTGGAAGATGCTGTTGAATACGACTTTTTTTGTGATTTTGTATTTTCCATTTAATCACCTGATGCTTTCTTGTTTTCTAAAATTCCCATCTGACTTTTTTATTATAACAGAAAGCTTTTTCATAAGCAATGGGGCAGTTGCCTGATTGCATCTGCCCCATTTTAGATAAGTCTGGCTGTTCATCTTTCCCTTATTCTGTATGTCTCAGGTTTATGATATCTATTTCTCATCATCACTGATTTCAATCGGGTCAGATTCGAAAATAAATTTAACATTTCCGTCCATATCGCCGGATCTGTCTGTGAATGTTGTGTACATTACATCGTCAGACTGGATTACCTCAAATCTGTCAAGAATATCCTGAAGATCTCCGTTTACTGTATCATCCAGTTTCTTAATACCTTCTTTATAGAATTTCTTCTGTCCTTTGTTCAGTTCTTTTGCTCCGTCATTCAGATCGCTGATACCATCTTTAAGCTGATCACTGCCATCAGAAAGCTTATCCGCACCATCCATTAATGTCTGAGTGCCGGATACAAGGCTGCCTGTTCCTGATGCAAGGGTCTGTGCTCCTGATACAAGTGTCTGAGTTCCTGATGCAAGCTGAGATGCTCCGCTGTTTAATGTAGAACTGTTCGAAGAAAGCTGATCTGCTCCGCTGTACAGTGTTCCACTGTTAGATGCCAGAGTTTCCACACCACTTGTAATCTGACCTGTTGCAGAATTGATCTGAGACATACCACTGGTCAGGCTCTTTCTTGCGCTCTTAAGAGTCTTGGCTCCTTTTAACAGTGTCTGTGCATTAACATTATTTTCACCCTGAAGCTGTGCAATTCCATCTGTCAGTGTCTTTCCGGAACTAAGCAGTGTATCTGCGCCGGAAATCATCTGTTCTGTGCTTGCTTTTGCAAGGCTTTCATATCCACTCTGGAGAGATTTATTTGCAGTAGTCAGCTGATCAGAGCCTGCTTTCAGCTGATCGATTCCCTGCAGCATTTCCGGAAGCTGCTGTCCAAGTCCGGTAAATAATGTACTCATCTGATTTACTGCTGTAGCAATCTGGGTTCCTGACTGAGCAAGCTGGGTTCCACTTGCTTTTAATGTGCCATCATTAGAAGTAAGCTCTTTTGCACCTGCATTTAACTGTGATACAGTCTTCTGCACTGTCTGCATTCCCTGAGTTAATGCCTGTAATTGCTGTTTCATCTGTTCAATACTGCTGTTGACTGCCTCTTCCTGTGCATCTGCTGTTGATTCTGCACTGGACGCAGATGCCCTTAAAGCGTCTGCTGCTGACTGCAATGCTGACGTATCAGGTGCGGAGGCTGTAATTGTGGATGTATCAATATTAGATGCACTGTCCTCAGCTGCCTGAATAGAACCTAACGCACCATCAATCGCAGCTTCTACAGCAGCTGCTGTTTCATCATCCATATTGCTGGTATCAATATTATACAAAGCAGATTCTGCTGCTTCTAGCTGACTGCTGACTGCTGCAACTCCTGCATCTACAGAAGATGCATCTACAGAAGCCTCTGCGGAATCACTGATCCAGGATTCAATTGCATCTGCCTGACTGTTCATGGTTTCAGCACTGTCATTTAACTGTCCGGACATTGCATTTGCACTTTCTTCTATTTCTGAAGCTGTGGAAGCTCCCATGTTTTCAAGTGAGCTCTCAAGCTGGCTCAGTCCTGATGCAAGCTGTTCTACACTTTCAATATACTGGCCAACTGCAGAAGTGTAATCAGAAACGCCTGTTGTATAAGCCGTCATGCTGTCACTGAAATTAGCAATCTGATTTGCATCGATTTTAGATGAAAGAGCTGTCATTTTTTCTACAGCAGTCTGGATTCCATTTACAGCAGTATCAATTCCCGGAACAACCTGACCAATTCCATTCACTAAGCTCTTGATACCACCAGCATACTGACCCACACCGCCTGCAAGCTGATTAACTCCTGCAATATACTGCTGCATTCCGTCTGTCAGAGTAGTTGTTCCTGTTACATAGCTCTGCACCCCGCCTGCAAGCTGATTGCCGCCTGCAACATATGCATTTACACCATCGGAAAGAGATTTCATCCCTGCCTCATAGTCCGCCATCTTGCTGTCCAGCGTATCTACTCCTGCTGTATATTGTTTGATTCCATCTGAAAGTGTGTCTGCCCCTGCTGTATAAGAGGAAACACCACTGTTTAAAGTCTGTGCCCCTGTATTCAGTGTCTGTGCTCCGCTGCTTAATTCCTTTGCTCCGTCATCCAGTTCTTTTGCTCCGTCATTCAGATCACTGACACCACTTTTCAGAGTTCCGATTCCATCATAAAATTCTTTATATTTGTCATTGAGTTTATTAGTTCCATCATAAAGATCTTTGGTTCCGTCTACCAGTTTTACTGCTGCATCCGTCAGATCTTTCATTGAATCCTTCAGCTCATCCAGTCCATCCACATCATCCAGATTAATATCTTTGAAAATATCTGTAAGTGCTACGGTAAATGTAGAATTCATCTCACAGTCTGTAACATCTGCTTCCACTGTAAATCCTTCAGGGATATTCACTTCATCTGCAATATCAGAAGACATATCCAGACTTTCTTTCATTCCCGGCATACCAAAACCGACAACAACATTTCTGCTTCCGTCAGAAATAACCTTACCGTTATCTACTGTAATATTGGAGAAATTATCTGTAGAAAGGATCATTCCTGTCACCATAACAAAGGGTGAATAAATATCAGTCTTTTTGCCATTCACTGTTTTGGTTGTTTTAGAAGTATTTGTATATGTCACTTCCATTTTCAGATGTCCTGTCTTTCCTGCCAGAGCTTCCGGAGAAACCTCAGTTCCATCCATATAATATTTAATTCCTACGGAAACCGGGAGATTTTTCTCTGTCTTTCCCTGATAATAAATATCCTTTCCATCAGTACTCCAGGTCAGATCATTTCCGTTCTGAGTAAATGTTTCATCACCTTTTACGTTTTTTATATCCTGAAGATCAGAGGCATCTTTCACCTCAGAATTGGAACTGTCTCCGGAATTTTTCAGCCAGTCAGATACTGTGACATCCGTTACTTCTCCTCCGGCAGTTGTATTTACATAAACGGTTTCTTCTTTCTGCAATCCATTATCACCTGTTGAAGCAGCTGCCATTACAGTACCTGCTCCGAGAACTACAGCCATTCCTGCTGCAAGCGTTGCTGCAGCTGCTTTCTTTCTGTTTCTATTCATAATAACTTACTCCTTTATTCTATCTCTTTACAATAAGCTTCTTTTTAAAAATCCTGAATCACTGTTTCTTCTCTTTTGCCGGTTTCTTCTTGGCAAATCCAATAGATGTGTGGCAGATGAGAGAATCAAATATCATAAACATAGCCGGAAGTATAAACAATACCACCAGTGTACTGATCACAGCTCCACGTGAAAGCAGGTTTGTGATACTTCCAATCATATCTACCTGTGTATAAAGACCAACTCCGAAAGTTGCTGCAAAGAAGCTGCAGCCACTGATCACAATTGACTTCATGGAAGTTTTATGTGCGATGGCAATGGATTCTTTCTTACTCTTTCCAAGACCACGTTCTTTCTGGTATCTGCTGGTCATAAGGATTGCATAGTCAACAGTAGCTCCCAGCTGGATACAACCGATAACAATGCTTGCTACGAACACCACTTCCTTTCCCTGATAATAAGGAACGGACATATTGACAAAAATCGCAAACTCAATAACTGCAACCAGAATAAACGGAAGCGAAATGGATTTAAACACAACCATGATAATAATGAAAATTGCCAGGATAGAGATAGTATTTACAGTCTTTAAATCCACATCCGTAACATCCTGAAGATCCTTGGTCAGAGGTGCTTCTCCGATTACCATAGATTCCGGACTGTATCCTTTTACAATCTTCTGGATCTCATCAATCTGATTATTTACCTCGTCTGTAGCTGTTTTATATTTGGAACAGATAAATTCCATCTCGTACTCATCGCTTTCCAACATCTTCTTCAGATTACTTGGGATCATGGTATCCGGGAATGCCGCACCTACGAAAGAGTCCATTCCAAGTGCCCATTTTACACCATCAACATCCTTGATCTGGTCAAGCATTTCTGTTTTTTCTTTTGATGTCAGACCTTTCTTTAATAACACCATATGAACATTATTCATATCAAAGGTTTCCTGAAGTTTGGCATTTGCCACATTACTGTCCAGCGTGGAAGGAAGTGACTTGTCAATATTGTAGTAATTCTTCAGATTGTTATTTCCATGAATTGCCGGGAAAAGCATTACCAGGAAAATGATCAGCCATACTTTATAATGCTTTGTAATAAAAGCAGATGCCTTATCAAAACTTGGAAGCAGCGGCTTATGTGTTGTTTTTTCAATGGCTCCGTCAAAAGTAAGCACCAGAGCAGGGAGCAAAGTAACACAACACAGAACACCGATAACAACTCCCTTGGCCATTACGATACCCATATCACGTCCAAGTGAGAAGGTCATAAAGCAAAGTGCGATAAATCCGGCTACTGTTGTAATAGAACTTCCGATTACAGATTTGAAGGTTGCATTGATGGCATGTGCCATAGCCCTCTCTTTATCACCCTCAAACCGCTTCTTATTCTCCTCATAACTGTTCAGCAGGAAAATGGAATAATCCATGGTAACACCAAGCTGCAGGACTGCTGTCAGTGCCTGAGTGATGTATGAAATCTGACCAAGAAAAATATTACTTCCAAGATTATACAAGACTGCAACACCAATGCAGAGCAAAAACAAAACCGGAACTACCAGAGAATCCATTGCAAGGAGCAACACTATCAGAGAAAGGCAGGAAGCAATCACAACGTAAATCGGCATTTCCTTAAGTGCAATCTGTTTGATATCAGTAACAATGCCTGTCATTCCACTGACAAAACAGTTCTTTGAAGTAATCTTACGAATCTGCGTCACAGCTTCCATGGAAGTTTCTGATGATGTTGTATTATCAAACAACGCGATCATCATAGTTGCATCTCCGTTAAAAAATGCCTCTCTCAAATCCTTCGGAAGCATTTCTACAGGAACGGAAACATCCAGGACACTGTCATACCACAGTACTTTTTTCACGTGATCAACTGCTTCGATTTTCTCTTTCAGAGCAGCTACATCCTTCAGTTCCATATCCTCCACCACTATCATGGAAAAGGCTCCCATCCCAAACTGATCTACCATAATGTCCTGTCCATCAACTGTCTCAAGGGTATCCGGCAGATAACTCAGTACATCGTAGTTGATTCTGGTCGCCGCCATACCGAGATATGAAGGGATCAGCAATGCAATTCCGATGATAATGATCAGTATCTTGTGTTTTGCAATCCACTTTCCTACCTTAATCATCTTTTTCTCCTCTTCTTTCTTTATTATTGATACTGTTTGATCATTCTATGACCAACAGTCATTTTTTATTTCATGGAATGTTATATAACAAAAATAACTTTCAGTCAATAATCATTCTTCACAATTTGTCTAAATTTTTCCAGAACAAAAATGTAATATTGACTTTCAGTCATTTTTGTTTAAAATAGTAATTATATATGATCACAATATAATTACAAAGTAAGCTTATGTTGCTGTGAACAGTAAGACGCTTATTGCTTTTCGCAAACTCCGCAGCGGGACTTACCTGATTCGGTTAAAATGTTATGTATACAATAGAGGAAGGAATGAATCTGAAATGGGAAAACTGGAGCTGAATAAAAAGAAGAAAAAAGATGCTCTTTTCAACACTGCCTTTGAACTTTTTACGACGAAGGGACTTACCAAAACTACAATTTCAGATATTGTAGATCAGGCCGGGGTTGCCAAGGGGACTTTTTACCTCTATTTTAAGGATAAATATGATATCCGGAATAAACTGGTTTCCCACAAGACCGGAGAATTGTTTTTCCGGGCCCATGAGGCTGTGCAGAATGCACATATCAGCGAATTTGACAGGCAGGTACATTTTATTATAGATTACATTCTTACTGAGTTGAATAAAGACCGTACTCTCCTGCTGTTTATTTCAAAGAATCTTGCCTGGGGTGTCTTCAAGGGTGCTTTTGAGGAAAAAATGCCTGACGACGAATATAATTTTTATCAGTCCTATCTGGATATGCTTGCTCAAAGCGGACTACATTATAAAAATCCGGAACTGATGCTCTTTACGATCATTGAGCTGGTAGGTTCCACCTGCTACAGCTGCATTCTGTATCAGCAGCCTGTGTCTCTGGCTGAGTACCGTCCTTATCTGCACAGGACTATTTCAGGAATTATGGAAACTTTTTCACAGGATCATACTACATGTGAAGTTTTGTCTTCCGACACCAAAACACATGTGGACCATACAGCATAATCACTATGGCAACCCTCATAAATGATACATTTAAAAAGATTGCTGTAAAAAAGGCAAGCCTCCGGAGCCCAGATTTTTCATTCTGTATCCCGGAGCGTGTCTGAAAAATCATTCCCGCAATCTGCACGCCCCACTTTGCGGGATATTTCACCCGAATTCAGTTGCCGTAGCCCGCTACGGCGCCCTCATCCGGGCACAATATCCCACAAATTGTGACGCACATCTTGCAGAAAGCCTTTTTCAGACACACTCCGGAGGTTTGTCTTTTTTATAATTTGTAGGTTTCCAGATCATCAGGAATCCAGAGATTTCCTTTATAATACTGTCTGCCTTCTTCTGTGTAGAGCTCCTTTCGTCTGGAAATATTTTTATCCTCTGTATGATACAGGATCAGATTCTCTGCTTCCAGTTTCTGTGCCAGCTCACAGGCATCCTTTACAGTAGAATGATGTTTCTCATATGGTTTGAATTTATCTGCCTGAGAGAACAGACAGAATGCTTCATGAAGAAGCCATGTGCTGTTTTTGGCATATTTCTGTTCACATTCATTATATGGCTCATCTCCACAACAGGTCAGCTTCTTTCCCTCTGCGTACTCCATGGAGAACCCAAACTGTTTTGCCTTTGTAGACAGAATATCAAAAAATGTCACCCTGTGTCCCAGAATCGTTCTATCTTCTCCGTCCTTTACTTCTTCCAGATGGACTTTGTCTCCGATAAATTTCGTTTCCTTTGGCGTGAGAAGCATCTCTGCCATCTGTTTCAGCAGGCTGATCACTTCATCATGTCCATAAATAGTCACTTCACCGCCAAACTGTCCTCTTGCCATTCCCTGACAATACATACGAAGCATCCAGATGATTCCAAGCAGATGATCGATGTGTTTATGTGTCACAAATATAGTGCTGATTTCTTTCCAGCTGATTCCTGCGTCCTCCAGCTGCTTCAGAATTGTATTTCCGCCACCTCCGTCTATCATAAAATATTCTTTATCTTTATTTAGCACAAAACAGGTGTTATAGCATTTCGTCACCTTTGCATTTCCGGTTCCCAATATTGTAAGTTTCATCTTTATGTACCTCCCGACTTTCTTTGGATGCTGACACTTAGCAGGCAGCAAATATTTCCTATATATAATAACATATTCGAAAGCAAAAAGAAATCTGTCTGTCAGACGATATGAATCTTCGTTACTGTTCACTCCGTTCACAGTAACTTAACCAAAATTCATTCCAGATTGCCTGCGGCAATGGAATTTTGGCTTGTATGTCTCGGGATTTTGGCATATTCATGCCAAAACACCTCGCGGGATAGTGGTATGTGAACAGTAACGAATCTTCACTATGGTAATGAAATTTCGACTTGTATGAGCACGGTTTTATGAGCATGACATAAAATATAATGTAAACAGTTTTCAGAGAAGGGAATTATATATGGAAAATTATCGGATGGGATGTTCCGGCAACCGCCCTTATAACCGTACCTGCGGTATGAATATGCCTCAGCCTTCAAATAGAAATATGAACAGTTCCGAATGCTCTGTCAGAAACACGACAGGCTGTAGCTGTACTATACCGGGTGTCAAAGAAAAAAAACATGAAATGTTTTCGCATCTTCAGTATCTGGAACCTGCAATGGCATATGTTCCCTGCCAGAAGTTTACAGAGAATTTCCCACTGCAGTATGCATTAAATGCAGGAACCATTTTCCCACAGTTATGCAAACCATTTTGTGGAAAGAGAGGTATTCGAAGATGAAAACAGATTGCTCCCAAAAACAGTTATTAAACCGTATCGATCAGGTCAGTTTCGCAGTCAATGATATGACTCTGTACCTTGACACACATCCCTGCGATGAAAAGGCTCTGACTTACTGTCACGAACTTGTGCAGGAACGAAAAAAGCTATTAAAAGAATACGCCGAAGCATATGGTCCCCTGATTATTGACATTACAGATCAGACCGGAGAATCCATCTGGAAATGGATGGAACAGCCATTCCCATGGGAAAAGGAAGGAGCGTGCAGATAATTTATGTGGAATTATGAAAAAAGGCTTCAATATCCGATCAATATCACACAACCCAATGCCAAAATTGCACAGTATATCATGAGCCAGTACGGTGGCCCATAGTGTAATACCCTATAATATATAAGAAGTAATGAAGTTGGTACAATATCTTATGGGGTAAGGGTACTCATTGTACCCATACTCTTTTTTTATTTATATTTACTTTAAATCGCAATTAAATCTTTCCAAGTAGCAGATCCGCAAATACCATCCACTTCCAGAACTTCTTTTCTGGATTCCTGATAAGCTTTCAGAGCGTAAATCGTGTTTGCATCTGCTGTCCAGGTAAGTTTCAGGGCTTTGCCGTTTTTGCCTTTAAAGCCTCTGGCTCTTAATATTTCCTGTAAGAGAAGCACAGATGTATTTTTGTCTCCTGCTTTTACTGTCTCTGGGTTAAACATATAGCTGCCTCCTTCTGGGTTTGTTGTCTTGTCTGTTTCATCTTTATCTGCAGATAAAACAATTGAATAGTCCGGTGTACAAAATTTTGTCCCCGGAAGATTACTGTTGTAATAGCTCTTCTGGCACACCCCGCCACCATTTGCCACGATACCGGATGCTCCGGAAGTATTTCCCTCAATCGTCCAGAACCTGTCTCCGGCTACTTTTGTTACAAAGCCGGTGTGGGTAAAGGTACCTCCGTGTTTAAAGATAACAATATCTCCAACTTTTGGATTGACATTCTTTACAAATAAGGTTCCTAAAGTTGGGCAGTATACATATGGCCAGTGTTTTAAGAGTTTCTTTGCATTATCCAGACCAAAAGCTTTCATGAAACACCAGGAGATAAACGCTGCGCACCAGGGCTGCCCCTGATAGGATGGTTTTATATCTCTCCAATATTTTGTATAGTTTGCTGATCCGGCATTTCCAGTCTTGCTGTCAAGCTTACTGTTATTTTTCTTTTCCAGGTACCCGATCTCTTCTTCTGCAATTCCCAGAACTACGTTGATAGCTTCACTCTTTGTCATGACTGTGTTTTCCTTTTTTATATCTTTTGCTTCGTTATAATCTTTGTAAAATATATTTCTATCTACAGTTCCGCTGATGCCAGGTATCTTTGCTTTACTGGAATACTGCCAGCCCACACCAAAGTCCGGCCGGAGTCGTTCCTGTAAAGTACCGTTATCTGATGCCGGATAACGTGCAATCCAGAAATCGTATTTTTTCAGATGGCTAACAAATTACATTCAGATACCAATCCACATTGCAATAAATACCAAATTTATATCCCGCTGCCGTGATAATCTTTTCGAATGCTTCTGCCAATTTATGGATCTGTTCAGCTCCGAGGCTTCTCTGATTATTCCATTCCAGATCCAGCCAGACTGGATACTGCAGTTTTCGCCCGTTCAAAACTTCCACTACTTTTCTGGCTTCGCTCTGTATCTCCGCAACTGTCATGGCATAACTGTATTTATATGCTCCGGTTGGAATGTTATGTTTCTGACATCCGGAGTAATTTTTCTCAAAGCAGCTATCAATCACGTTTCCAGCTTCTGTGATCCGGAGCATTGCAAAGTCCATTCCGTAGTTTGCTACGGTATCCCAGTCGATTGCTCCTTGCCATGCTGAAACATCTATTCCTCTTATTTCCATGTCCGTCTCCTTTCACAGAGAAAATAGGGATTAGGGATGATCACTCATCCCCTGAATCATTCGTCCTTATTTGTCTGTTTAATGATCTGATTTACGTATGTAGAAAGTCCCGCAATGAGAATTCCCTGCGTGATTGCTGTGAAAATCGCCATTGCAACGTCCTGGCCGGTCCCGCAAGTACAAGTGGCAAACACATAGATTGCGCAGATTGCAATACTGATTCCGCCAAGGATGAGCGGGATGTACTTATCTTTTACTGCCTGTGCCTGTTTTAATGCCATTCCCACAAAATACAGGGCAATTGCTACTACGATTAGTTCTGGTTTTACATAATTTGTGATCTGTTCCATAATCATTCTCCTTTTCTTTCCAGGTCTTCTATTCTATGATTCGCAACCTTAATCTGTTCCTCATGCACACTCATTTTTTCTTCCAGAGCATAAGTTCTTTTGATAAGGTTATTGTGTTCATTTACTCTTTTGGTCAACTCTTCCAGCTTGTACTCCATAAGAGTTCGTGTCTTTTCCTGTTGTGCATTATTGCTGATCACACATACAATTAATGTAACCGCCGCACTGATGCAGGCTGAAATGATTGTTTCCATCTCTTTTCCTTTCTGGCAATTGCGCCGGCGCAATTTTAGATAAAATAAAAGAAGCCTCTCGGCTCCGCTCTGATTCTTCTCATAAATTTCTCCTAAACAAAAAGAGAGCATTTCTGCTCTCTATATTGTGTGTTTTATATGGAGTATGTTTTTTGCAAGCCCAGTTAAAATGTTTCTTTAAAGAATCCAGCCTTTGCCAATTCCTCGCTCATTTTTTCATCTTGGCTCTTTCCATCATTCTGAATTTTGCCAAGCAAATCATTAAGCATATCTTTCAGCTGACTTATGTTTGTGCTCAAATACCCATCCATTTGTGCACGGCTTAATTCGTATATCCTGCCACGTTCCAATTGATTCAGTTTGTTACTAATATTTAAAAGTTCACTACTATACCTTTTTGAAATGTCATAATCCAGTTTACTCATCGCTTGTACCTCCATTGTTTTTTTATTTATTCTATCATCCTATTTATAGAGATACAATCGTTAATTGGACGTTTTGATAGTTAACTAAAGCACGAGTCCCAAAAGTCCATGAGCCGTAAACCCTTGTAAATACAGGGATTTCCTCATATCTATTGCTATTGCCGGTACCATCTGCTTTAGTTAATTAGTTTCCGCTTTCGGTTCTTCTTCCTTATTAACATCCATCAGCTCATTGTACTGTTCCTCTGTAATCCTGCCCGTTGCGAAGAAAATATCAATCTTATTCTTTAAATCGTCTGTCAGTCCGTTTCTTCTTTTAAGTTTTAATAATGTTCTATATAACATAATCATACCTCCAATTCTGTTAATGCTACTGCATATTCGCTGTTGACATAGGCTTCTGCGGATTGTAAATCCATATCATAGATGTAATCTCGATTGTCATTGAGCTGTTTCTTAACATAATCCCATCCGTTTTTCATTGAAATCGGATAATTAAATACTGTATATCCGTCAAGCTGTTCTGAATTGACGCTGATGTTTGTAGTCGGATAATAAGTTGTAAGTTCTTTTAATGCGGTGATTTCTTCCTCGGTGAGGTCGATTTCGATTGGTGTTGCTAATTTATAATAAAATTCAAAACCTTTAGCTCGTATCTCTTCACCTTGCTCAATCGTTGTTATTGTTTTAGGAAGAACTATAACTAATGTTTGTCCTATTGGCTGTGTAAAATGATGTATTTCATCACCTGCTGACCAATCCGATGTAAATTCACTTGATATAGTTACTATAGCATTATCATTCCCCACATTGGATATTGTGCTAAAAATTACGATACTGCCAGTGCTTTCCCATTTAGATGTAACGAATGCGTCTTGGTTAGCAACTCCAATCATCCTCACCAATTTCCCCCGTTCCACATCCACATAATCCGCAATATATCGCTGTCCGTCAATTGTGATATTACCACCACTTGAGACAGGGATTGCATTCAATGTGTATGGGAGGGTGACGTTCTGTTCGTGGTAGGGTTCGTATTTGCCTTCAACAATTGATACATATGGTTTTGATTCATGTTTACTAAACATAATCTTTATAAACGCAGTATTTTCTGGTGTCTTGGCATTACTAGGTACTATTCTGTATTCTTGTTCAATATTTTCTTGTGTGGAATTGAGTTGTTGTTCGCTTCCTAAAATTTTATTTTTTTTCGAATCATAACAATTGAATCCTATAAACCAATCATACGAAAAGCCTGCATAAATTGTTTGGCTTCCTTTTATCGGAATATAGTCACTACTAATACACTCAGTATTTACTGTTACGTTATTCCCATTCCAATAGTGTTCTGTGTTTTTCCCAGACCATAGATTCTTCCTAATAACATTCACAGTCGGATTCACCACGCTTTTAATCGCCTGCGGATAGTCAGGCGAGGGAGAAGGTTGACCGCCGGTGTATGGTTCCCAACCTGTATCAGTATCGCTAGTCAAAATTGGATAGATAGTATCTCTATAAGTCACACCGACAATCAGTCCGGGATTTCGAATTCCTGTTACTGGTAGGTCTGTTTCAATGGCAAAGGTATCGGCAAGTGATGTCATTCCACTGAAAATCACACAATCTTTTACCTTATAGTTCCCCGGTTTAAGAGTAAACAGCACTTGTATATTAGCAATTGGCCCGTAGGAACCGGCAAACCACACATTTCCAGTAGCATCTGTTGCTGTTCCTGTGCGAAAATAGCTGCCATCATCATTTCTGGTATAATTAACACCTCCACCAGTACCGCTTAATCCATTTCGGAGATTTAGCAGGTTCTTCCCACTATACTGCTTCTGTTCAGACTTACCATACAGCATCATATCCATAATTTTGCCATTGTCAGAATCAGTGATATGAGTTTCGCCCTGATTCGATGCATAGAACTTTGTAATTTTGTTGGATAAATCTTCCTTCAGTGAAGCAACATCCTTTTTATTCTGTTCGATCTGCTTTGATGCGTCCTCTACACCTTTTGCAGATTGAGCCGCATTGTCAGCAGAAGTCTTTGCACCTTCAGCTGATGCAGCAGCATTTTCCGTATTACCGGCAACAGTCTGAGCGTTTCGTGCTACTTCCTGAGCATTATTCAAAACAGTTTGGGCGGCTTCTTCTACAGTCGCTCTATCATCCGCAACGGTTTTAGCATCATTCCCCACTCTGGTTATGATCTTTTCTCCCTCAGTCTTTACGGTATTGACCGATGTAGTTTGCTGATTGGTGATTGTATTTATTGCCTGTTGTTTTGTAGTATTAATCTCTTCTTTCGACTGTTCAACCGCTTCGGACACTCTACTGTCAAAACCGGCAATCTGTCCTTTGATATTCTGCTCAGATTCAGATACTGTCTTTCTGGACTGTTCTGCGCTCTGAGCAAAATTCGCAGCGCTATTTTTACTATTTTCCGCTTGCTGAGCCATCTGGACTGTATCGGAATGTAACTGTTGTACATCTGTCTGGACTGCTTCTATTTCCTGCTGTGCCAGCTCTACTGCTGCTCTGGATATTTCTACCTGTACGGCTTTATTGATCACATCGTTATATGCAGCAGTGTATTCCGGTGTCATATCTCCGGGTGTAGCTATCATCTGCCAATGTTCCGAATTGCGTCCCGCATCAGGAGCAATTCCAGTGATCATTGTCTCCAGTTCTGCCAAGCAGAAGTATGAGCCGCCCCGATATGAAACTGTATCAAGATATTCATACGCAGCTGAGTTATCATATTCTCCTCGTGGGTTTAAGGAGATATTTCCTAAATCTGTTTCTGTATAATTATTTACTGTATTTGACATCCGGTACCTCCTTAAACTTTCAGCCGGTATTTCAAACGTGATCCGATTCGTTTAAAATTCACTTTATCAACAGTTGAATCTGAATACATTTTTAAACGGCCCTTGACAACTTTAAAAGCTGCAAAGAAAACATTTCCCGTATCGCCTTTCAAACTTTCATGTTTTTCTTTCACATAATCGTCTATCTCTTTCTTTGCCTGTTCGCTTTTCTCGGAAACCTCTTCTACAGAATCTTTTGCTTCCTGGCTGGCTTTCTCTGCCCGATCAGCAGCATTGTTTACTTCTTCAATCGCTTCTCGGAAGAATTTCTTTTCCTCCGGTGCATCTACAAGATCTGTGTTTGGCTTTGGTCTTGCCCGGACCGGGATTGTGATCTTGTATTTTGTTTCTCCAGATTCAGTATCTGTAAGATAGATGAATGCATAGATACTGTAATTGTCTCCTGCGACCTTCCTGAGAAAGCTGTCAGGGATCTGTACCTGTGCAGTTTTGTCTTGTACGGCTCCGATTTGAATCAGAGATTCTCCTTCCTGATCCTGATCAGAAAAATGGACTTCAAATGTTGCAGGAAGAGTAATTCCTTCTATCTGCAGCATCTGGCCATAGTCATACTGCCAGAGGGAGGTTGTTCTCGCATATGTGTAATCGTTAAATGTTGCTGTTATGATGTTGTTCATATTTTTATATCACCTTCTTTTTGCGCCGGCGCAATTTCAAGTATAATAGGAAGAGCCTTTCAGATCTGCTCAAATATTTCTTTTATTCTATTTTGGAAAGTTTATTGATATTTACATATTCCTTAATTGCTATAATATGTTTTTGCAATTCTTCGTTCATTGCAACAAAACTGCCTTTATTGTTTGCGCTGATTACATTCCCTTCAGAATCAAGGGTTGAATATGTAAATGATACTCTTTCCCCTTCTCCAGTTGTAATCAACGCTACTCCTGTAAGTCTGTTGATTCCCATAGCAATCCCTCCGTTTCATTTACAATGTTTTCTATACTCTGTTCAAGAACTTTTCTTGTCTCTTTTTCATCTTCATTTGTAGCATATAACATTTTTTTCGCTTCCGGACTTTCCAGGCGTTCATGGCTATATCCTCTCTGAATACATTTGATTTCCCATGCAAATGAAAGGTTCGCAGTTCCACGTACAATAAAATAATTGCAAAATTTTTCTGCCTTATTTACATATAAATTTCCTTTGCCCTCTGGCTGGATAAATGTCAGGTACTCCTGTGTTCCTACAGTTTCCTGAAAAATATCATCAATCTCTATCAGGCAGATGCCATTTTCATCAGTTGTCCCATACCCCATGTCACCAAAATAGGGTGCCGCTGTTTCATAACAATACTGGAGTCTTTCACCATAAGTATCCGTATTGACTCTTCGGCTTTTTGAACCTCTTACACTCAAATCCCCTCTTATTTCGACATTTCCCGCAAAATCAGGAGTATAGTTAGCAGGAAAATTAACATATCTCAAAAAATCAACCGTATTACCATGAATATCCATTATTGGCGTGCCACTTCCGTCGTATAGTATCATCGACACAAGTGCTGTTTCCGATCCATCACCACAGGCTATATAACCGCAATTACTATTACCAAGTCGAACAATTAATTTTCCATCAACGAGCTGCGCCGTTCGTGGTCCATAATTTGCCGAATCACTGTCACTGGTAGCTATTCCATTTCTGCCAATATATATGCTACTTTTTGTTGCTGCGGATTGTTTATTAAAAAAATCGCCATATGTTAATGCATCTTCATTTAACGCAAAATTTGCAATCGTTCCTTTTTTTGCTGTAATTTCTGGACCATCTATCTTTCCCTTTGACAGAACAACACCGTCACTACTCATGCTACCAATTTCATTGCCATTACTGTCTTTTAATTTAAGGAGTCCGTCATTATTATTCTTTCCACCAAGTGTGAGCGTCCCGCCTTGCGCATATGTGAACGAAACATATAACTGCTTATCTTTCAGATATATACCCTTTGCTTCGCCATTATTAGTCAGAACATTAAAAATCTTTTCCTGGTCCAACTGCTTCATGAGTTCCTCAGCATCTACTTTTGCAACTTTTTTCCACTGTGCTGTGGCACTGGATGCGGTACCAGTGTATTTCCATAACATATTGATGTTATTGCCATAATTGTTATGATTAGGGGATTCTGGATAAGTACTTCCTGACACGTTAGTCACAGAATATGAAGGCAGTGCTTTTGTTGTGCCGCTTACTTGTGATTTATCCAACATTATTGATGCAATGCTGTCTATCTTAAATCCATAGAAAGAACAACTACTTGTATCAGTTCGCCAGTATAACCAAAATACATTGCCCGGCACCTGTACTTTCTTTCCACCAAAACTTCCACCTAATTTTGGTAAGGCTTTCTTCACTCCATTATCTTCGTAATAGATTTCAACCCAGTCGAAACTAACAGATTCTGTTTTACAATTACTATTGAATGTGATCTCTAAGCCAGCCGTACCTGTGCTAAATACATAGACATCACCTGTAGTCGGATTGATAAATGTATCGCCATTGTGCTTTTCATAGTCAGCTGCTTTCCAACCAGATGCAGGCTGGTTAGATAATGTCGGCGTGTAATTCCCGTACCAGTTTCCTGTTTTATCCTGCATGGCAGAATCTACATAAGATTTTGCGGCAGATTCCGCAGCGGCTCCTGCCACATCTTCAATTGTTTTTCCACCTAGCTGAAAAGAATTTGCTACAATGTCAACTTTTCCAGTTGCTGTATCAGCTTTGAACATAATATTTCCAGCAGAATCTAATACTGTAAATGCTCCGGTATTGATCCAGTCTGCATTAATTCCGATACTATTCAGAATTTTCGTAATCATAGTACCATCTACGAGAAGACCTGCATTCCATGTATTGCCGCCATCTGTGCTTACTGCCCATCCTTTAGAATTTAATTCAAATACAACTTTAGATTCTTCCATGGTTGAGTGATCACACATATAATATACTTTGGTTCCATCTGTCAGTGCCTTAATGACCGGGTACAGTCCTGCCTGATTTTTCATTGCATTTTCCAGATCTTCTGCTGTTTTTTCCCACTCTGTTTTATTTTTTTGCAGCTGTTTTCTTAATTCCTGATATGTTTTAGCTGCTGCGGAAAATCTTTCGGCACTATTGCGTAGTGCCGATTCTGCGTTATTTGACATTTGATTGTCTGCATCAATAGAAAATACAACATTAGTGAAAAAAGTCTTATATGACTTTAATTTACGGTCATATACTATTGCTCCATCCCCCGCTTCAATCGTAGGGTCTTGCAATGAACTGACAGTCATTGGTCTGAACCTCAATCCAACAACACGCTCACCAATCATAGACGCTATTTCAGCAGCGTTGGTACTGTTGATGAATTTATTCCCATCAATGACAGAAGCATATCCATCCGATCCAGACTGATAAGTTACCTGTCCAGATTCTCCACCGTCTGCAACAACCCTTACACATGTAATTACTACATCATCTGTATCAGCAGTTATATCTGCAACAACATTAGTCTGTAAGGTATGTATATTCTTGCCGGCTGTCAAATCTGACATGTTGTACCATCCGGCTGTCAGCTGTCCATCTTTATTACATTTCCAGAAATGTCCTGAAATCTGTCCAACCCATGTCAGGGCATCCCGGAAAGTCATTGTAGAATCGTCAGGTTTATCCGAAATAACATAGTCATAATGTTCAAACTGTAAAGAATTAGTTGCCAAAGTCACACCGCAACATCTACATGCATCCTGTATGATCTGTAAAAGTGTAGCTGGATAAGTAAGATTACTTTTTTCATAACTCACATCAAATTTATGCATGTTATCCAGGCATTCAAGCGTGATGATATCACCGTCGTAGCTCGGATCATCTACTGTAAAAACGCCCTTATTAACTGATTCTGTTTTACCGTCTAAGTCTAATGATACTTTTACATCTGAAATCACAGCATTTGTAAAATCATAATCTGTAAAATCATCATACATATTGTTCAGTCTTAAAGTGAACTTCTGGACGATTGCTGAACCTATATCAAAACCGTTTGTATTGGATGTAGAATCATCAACCATAAATCCATTTTCCCACAGTTGACTATCATTAATAGGTATTGCCTTACCGGACGCTAATGTAATTGTACAGGATCCTGAAAAATTTCTGTTATCATCTTCCAATGCCGTCTTGAATGCGGCTGATACATTAATCATTGTCATTACCTCTCAATCACGTCAAAATCAAGTGTGGAATAACGCTCATGACCTTTTGCCCACCATTTCACGTCTGCTTCCATGTCACCGGTATAAAACTCCCTTGTCACATCCCGCCCTTCCAAAGGATCCCAGTATGTAACCATCACATACTCAGGATCAAACGCCTGAAGGATTGCCGTGATCTGGGTCTTTGTCAGATTTACCCAGCCAAGGCTCAGGGTACGCTTCTTTGCGATCCTGTTCTTATGCATCTTGACATCCTGTGTTCTTCCTGCATTCTTCGCAGATACATCTGATTTTTTCCATTTAAACTTGGAAACTTCCTTGGGTAGTGTCACACCACCCACTTTGATTACAATGTTGTCCATGTGACACCCCCTGTCAAATTGTCTCAGTTACCGCAAAACGGTAATCATATTTCTTTTTACCCTTGCGAACTACCTTGTACAGTGTTTCGCTGTCGGCTTTCAGTGTAAATTCAAGGGTAACATCTTTTTCAGCATCATCCCTGTCAAGGATTCCGCTGGCGTTGAATGCATCAAGTACAGCTTCAAATACACCATTCTTGATTCCTTCAACGATCTGGTTGTTATTGGCTACTGCGTTTCGACTTCCCATTTTACCGACCATCTCAGGTCCTGCTTCATTGGCCACAAACAACTGTCCCGCTTCCGGGAAACCGCCTTTCGCATACCATTGTAAATTGAAACGTGGAAGTGAGAATGAAAAATTACCAATGTTAATGGATCCACCAGACCAGTCCCAACCGATATGCGGCATAGGGATATGGAAATTTGAGAATCCTTTTGCAAAATTCTGTATTGCATTTCGACCTACATTAAATAGGTTTGGAATTGCAGACGATATCTTATTTGGAAGATTACTTAAAATCGTAGTAAATGTACTCCAGTTACCATTAAAACCTCCTTTTAAACCTCCCACGATATCTTTTCCTTTTGATGTTACTTTTTCTTTCAGATTTCCAATCTTGGTAAATACTTCATCCTTAATCTTTCCAACATACCTCAAAAATCCGCTTTCTTTTACAGATTCCCAGCCAGTCTTTAAACCAGTAATAGCATCTGAACCTTTAGACTTAATCCATGACTTTGCATCTCCCGCTTTAGTCTTGATATAACTTCCAATCTTAGATGCTGTCTGCCCAATCGTACTTTCCTTCACAGACTCCCATCCAGTTTTTAGTCCTTCCAGGGCATTTTTGCCTTTTTCTTTCAGCCATTCTTTTGCATTACCAAGTTTATCTTTTATCCATCCTGGAAGCTTTTCTACCCAGGATAAAAGTGACTGTAAATTATCTTTCAGACCTTTAAGCAGACCACTGATAATATAAGTACCCTGCTCTGCCATGACAGTTGATGGTGAGTGAATACCAAATGCTGCCCGGAATCCATCCATGAATGGTTTGACGATATGATTCTTTATCCAGTTTCCTACATCAGATGCAGCCTTTTTTATTCCATTTATGAATCCTTTCCAAGTCCACTCACCGGCTTCCTTGAAATTATCATCAATGTATTTCTTTATTCCAGCTACTGCATCAGTAAGAAGTCCACCGAAAAATGCAGATAGCCCTGCAAATGCTGCGCCCAGTAATTCAAATAATCTGTCAGCTATGCCGTTCCAGTCAACTGAAGCAATACCATCTCTGACTTTTTCACCTAATGTCCACCAGTCAACGTTCTCAATCGCAGATATACCAAAATCAAGAATTCCTTTAATTCCAGTTGAAAAAGTCTGCCCTATGCCAACGAAATCAATCGTATTAACTGCATTGTTTATGGCAGTTGCAAGTGAGGTACCAGCACCGATCCAGTTGAAATTGCTTACTGCGGTATGAAAGAAGTCTATAATGGTATTAATACCATTACCGAATGACCTGCCTACCAGCCCCCAGTTGGTTGTCTGGATGAAACTGTTCAGTGTATCAGTGATACCTTTTGATATGTTCCGAACTGTTCCCCTGATGAGATTCCAGTCCAGACTGCCCAAAGCACCATTGATACCATTGCCAATTGCCTTACCAAGGCTGTCCCAGTGGAAATTTCTGGCAAATGTATCTGCCATGCCAAAAGCGGTATTGATACCTTGTGCAAGGGTATTACCAACCAGTTTCCAATCGACAGTTTCAAGGAAACCATTCAGGAAAGTGGCAACACTCTTTGCAATCTTGTTACAGGTGTTCTTGATCTTATCCCACGGAATACTCTGCAATGCGGCATTCAGTTTTTCACCGACCATCTCACCTATCTTTGTGAAATCAGCTTCTTTCCATGCCTGTTTGATCAAGTCGGCCAGTCCTTTGATTTTTGACGGAATTTCTTTTGTCTCAAACATATCAGATGGTGATAAGCCACCTGATGTATCGGCTCCATTATTACCGCTATCATCAGAGCTGCTGTTGTCATCCATTTTGTTGATCTGGTCAAATCCAAGGATGGTACGTTGCAGGTCTTTGTTTGCCTTCTGCGCATTTTTTGCAGATGATGCATTATTATTCAGACTCTTTGCATAGTCCTGCTGAACCTTTTTTGCAGTGATATAAGTGCCTTTTCCTGTTAATGCACTCGTCAACTGACCAAATGTGTTCACCACTGAAATGATCTTCTGTATGAGACTATTCAGTATTGGTGCTACCACATTCAATATCGGTGCAAATGCCGCCGCAAAAGCATTTTTTAACTGCGTCAGGGAAGACATCAGCATTGAAATACTGTTATTTGTCTCACCACTGTACTGTGCCAGGTTTTTGAATCCATCTACTAACGCACTTCTCAGCTTGTTTACCAAAACAAATAGTAACCTGATACCAAACGCATATTTGAGAATGTTTTTTAATCCACCGCCCAGTCCACCAGATGCTGATTTTGTTGCACCTGTGAACCTTCGTAAAATAGGAATACCGCTTGTAAACTTCTGTATGAGTGCGGCAAATGCACCAGATGTTCTTTGAATAGCACCCGATGCTAAAGTTTTAAGGCCAGAACCGACACCCGAGATTAATTTTTTCAAACCACCCCAGCCTTTTGAGCCAATATAAGCAGCATTGCTTAAAACACGGCCCAGAACAGGAATTTTTTTTATCGCTTCGGCTACGGAACCTTTTACTTCTTTGATACGTTCCACTGTTTGTTTTATGACAGCATTAGCCGTTTCAAAACTATTTCCATCGCTCAGCTTCCCAGTATGGGCAAATTCCATGTCTTTTCCACTGAACTGCAACAAATTTTTCTTTCCCTGAAATGCTTCCAAGCGTCTTTCAGCAATCCTAATCTGTTCATTAACTCCTTTGATAGCCTCTGTGTTCTCACCACTGCTTTTTCCTGCCATCAATTCTCTTTTCTTTTGGTTAAGTCTCTCCAGAGTCTGGGTTGCACGTTCTATATCTTTTTCTGTTTCTGTAAATTCGTCCGTATGTATTTTTATACCTGCTGCAAGCTGTGCCTCTTTCACGTATTGTTTCATTCCGTCATACATAGCCTTAGGTAATACGCCTGATTTCAGATCGCGAAAGGTATCTTTGATAATGCTCCCTGTATTTTTTACATCCTGAGGTATACTATTTGATTTCATGGTGTCTTTTAATTTCTGGAACACCGAAATCTGTTTTTTCACAGACTCCGTTGCATCATCCATTTTCATAGCCTGTTTGGCTTTTGATGTTTCAGACTTAACAGAATCACTGACATTTTTAGTCACTTTCTGGGCTTTTTTCATCTCTTTCTTGTAAGAAGCTGTGGACGCTTCCAGAATAACCTTTAATTTTGCAAGTGTGTCACCCATACATTTTCACCCCCTTCCTGACAATAAAATAAGCAGGGTTACATTCCCTGCTGCCTTCGTCTGTTAAATTCATCAGCCCACCGTCTGCGCTTGTCCCTGTAATCGGCAAGTTCTGCTTCCAGCTTCTGATGTTCATAATTTTCTTTATCTTCTTTGAATGTTTGTGGGTAAAAATCCCATGGATTACAAAGTTCAGCCCTTTCATTGAACAAGGTTGAAAGGTTCAGTGTCAGAGCCTTTGACAGAATAAAGTTATCACTGATCTGCTGTTTCCTATCTCTTGCTCTGCATCTGACATAACTCTCCATCATATCCATGATCTCATTTAAAGTGGAATCCCAAAATAATTCAGGCCGTATTCCACAGTCTAATGCATCCGGGTAAATCGCCCACAAATATTCGCTTGTAGTTGTTACAGTTCTTCGTCTGTTGCTTCCAGAATTTCCGCTGCCATCTTCGGCGTAAAAAAACCAGATACCGCCAGAGTCGGAATCACAACATTTTTGTACAGATCAATCTGACTTCCACCCTCTTCAACATATTTGTCAAACAGGTTCAGAATATCATCATACTTAACCCCATGTTCCCACGGAAGCATTGCTGCCTGGATGATAGTAAGCATTACAGATAATGCCGGCATATCATCCACCAGATGCATGATATTACACTTGTATTTATTTTCCAGCTTTTCAATATTAGATGCTTTAAGTTTCAGACAGTAATCTCTGCCACCAACAGTCCAGTAATGAAAAGGCTTTCTTTTCTTCTTTGCTTCATTCAAATCTACAACTTTTGTTTCTTCCTGATTTTTTACTTCTTCATCTAAACCGCCCATGTTATATCCTCCTGAATTTTTTATAAAAGACCCAGCATTATGCCGGGTCTGTATAAGTAATATCTGACTGTACCATCATGGTCACTTCAAATTCGATAGCACCATTGACACCGCCACCTGTACGCTTAACAGATACCTGAGCAGCAAAATCAATTGTGCTTTTATCGGCATCAGTTTCACGAAAATACAGTGTCGTTCCATCTTTATCTGCCTGTCTTAACACACGATATGGACAATCCGCTTTTGAATTATCATATTTGAATTTATATGTCATTTCAGGCAGATCACCGATACCTTTTTCATACTTCTTATGTGGATCAGTCAGGACCGTATTGTCCACCTTTTCCGGATCTGATCCAATATCCGGAATTTCTTTTAAACCCGGAAGGTCTGTATAAGTTGTTGAGCTTCCGGAAGGGGCAGTTTTAGAATAGCCCAGTTTTGCTCCATTTGCTAACATTTATCTTCACCTCTTTCTTAATTCCAGTACACTATGTCGGAACTCATATCAATGATTCCTTCATAGCGCATTACTTTATGTTTCAATCCGCTTGGATCTGGTGCATCACCGCAATAAGTTCTCACCAGACCTAAAGCAGAAACAGCAACATCAACTGCAAGGGCTGTATCAGATGTGCTCTGGTTGTGCCATATATCAATTTTATATGACACCTTAGCCTTCTGTTCAGCGTTGTCAGTACGTTCCCACACGCTGTTATTTTCTTCTACATATTGAATAGTTGGGAAGTTCGCCCAGTCTTTCGGATATGTGTCTGACACATTCTCAGTAACGGAGAGAAGTGCTGCATATACCTGATCTTTTACATTTTTCATCTTGTCACCTTTTTCAAATCTTTTTCGAGTGCTGCTTTAATTTCCTGTGTTACGTCATCCCTCAATTCTGCAAAAGCAGGATACATGAAAGGCTGCGCAACCTGACCTTTTGTATAATATCCAATAACTTCGCCGTCTTTCCCTTTTGCGATACCAAAACCATACTGTTCAGCATCATTTGGTGACATTGCGTCAGCTGGTATCATCCAACCCGACTGGGAATATACAGGGTCAACGTCCGGGGATATACCGTTGTGATGCTCTTGTCCTGTGGGGCCAGTACCAAACTCAACATAAGGTGCATATTCTAAATTAGTGTATATCTCACTATGAATCAGGTCTTCCTGTCGTTCTGTACTGACATGAATCGATTGTCTTAATGCCCCGCCTCCAGAACCGTATCTTCTGACAGGACATAGTTCTTTAGCCTGTACCTGAATCCGCAAAGCCTGTTCGTGTACTTTTGACTGTAAACCGCCCTCAGCCGTATCAATAAGTCCTGAGAATTTCTGCATCAAATCATCACTCATATTTTCTCCACCTCAATTGTCAAAAAACGGTATGGTTTTATAGCTATGATCTTATAGTCCGGTTTCTGGTCTTTTTCTGTATACAGACAGATTCCGTCCAGCTCCTGAATGTCTGTGCCGTCTTTGAGTATATAGTGAGGATTCCCTTTTTCATCTGTCCTGATCTTATATTTCCCATCAAGCCGCATATTACGGATATAGCTCAGGCGCTGACCATACTGCTCTGCCTGAGCTTTTCCGGATGCCGGCCAAGATTCTCCGGAAATGGATGAGGCAGTACCATATTCTTCGTTGGTACTGCCTTCTGAATCCTTTGTTATAATCCTCTTTTTATGATAATAAGTCTGAATCCTGTTTCTTCGCATTCTCATGAGTTATTCCTCCCACTCTGGCAAGACGGTATCTGTTCAAGATGTCATAGATCTGTCTGGGAGCAGATTCAAATGAATAACTTTCCCCACCTTCGCTTCTGGAAGTCTCGCCTTCTGTCCCCATCCTGTTCAAAGCAATAACTGCAAGATCTCTCACTGCTTTTTCCAGAGGCATAATGATCACGCTTCTGTTTGTATATCCTTTTACAAAGTCTGAAGCTTCTTCCAGATAGGCTTCGATCAGTTCTTCATTGGTTTCTCCTGTCAGGAGCTTAACTCTTTCTATGTCTTTGGCTTCTGCCATATAATCACCCTTTCAGGATATTGATAAGATCCTGTTTTGCTAAGGCGGAAACTCCTGTGAGTCCTCTTTCCTTAGCCAGAGTCTTTAATTCTTCTACGGTCATTTCTTCAATGTTTTTCGTGGCTTCATCAGCAGAATTTGATGCTGTTTTCTGAGATACAACCTCTACAGGTTTAAATCCATCATTCATCAGCTTCTGAGCAGTCACTCCCTCTGCTTCTCTTTCCACGTTTTTTCTGATCAACCTCATCCTTCCGCCTCCTGAATGCTTAAATAGATAGAATCCAGCTTATTATCCAGAACCCAAATATCATGGAAACGGCGATAGTCCATCTGCCATGCATTCAGTTTCTGGTTGATTGCCGGGTCAAAGATACGCATGATATCCTGTTTGGTTACTGCGATCGGTGTGGTTGTCGGACAAATGAAGAAGTTCAGATTCTTAGCTGTACTGCCCTTCTCGTATCCCCCTTTTTCCTGACCATCTGTCTTGCCATCATTAATCTTGATTGTTGTGTACATACGGTTGGACGGTGTAGAAATCAGCGGAACGCCATCTACGGACGGTACCTGTGTGTCAATGCCGCCTTTAGAAAATGTTACTGCTGTAATCTTTCCTGCAAGTTCCAATTCCAGTTCCATAATGAAGTCTGGCGTTGCCTGGCATACGAGTGGACCGTTGTATCCTTCTCTGATTGCCTTAATGCCCTCTTTTACTTTACGCAGGGCAGATGTTCCTGTTGTTCCTGGAATATAAGAATATCCGATCATTCCAGCTTTATTGGCGGTGATTGTTTCTGTCGCAATCTTTGAAATACGATATGCATCAATCTCCGGAACAACCTGCACTCTCTGAAATTCTCCCATGACAGCTCCTGCCGTAGTTACAAAGTTATTTTCATTGATATCCATCGGATCAAGCTGGAACAGACGTCCACGGTCCTGAGTCATTCTTCTGGTTTCATATTCCAGAGTAACGGATCCTCTCTGATATCCGTTATCACGATCATAATCTCCCATTCCAGATACGCTCATCTTCGGAATTTTAACTTCTGCTCCGCCGTTATAGATTACCTGTCCGGCATTGGCATCCATCCAGCCGGTTGTTGCTTCCAATACCGCAATCTTATCAAGCTGATTCTGAAATAAGGTTGCTGTTGCTAATGCATTAATTGCCATATGTATTCACTCTCCTTTAATAAATGCCCATCATTGCATTGAATACCTGCTTTTCAAGGGCTTCCTGTGCATCTGTTCCTGGTGCTTTCTTCGGTGGCTTTCCACCTTTCAATTTCTCTTCCACTGCTGACTCTACCGCTTTCTGGAAAGCAGTTTTGACCTTTTCCATGGACTTCATGCAGGAATCTGCGTCTGTATAATCCAGAACTTCTGCAAGTTCTACCGGAAGATTGTCGCTGACCAGGGTATTCTTTGCTTCTGCCATCAGTTCTTTTCTGGTTACTGCTGCCTCTCTGGCAGTCAGATCCTTTTCTCTCTTCTGCTGCAGATATTTTGTTTTTTCATCTTCTGTCATCTTTGCCAGTTTCTCTGCCTCAGAAAGCTTTTCATCTGTCATTGTCTGCCATTTCTTCTGTTCATTGGAAACTGCAGTGTTGATTGCCTTCTGCAGTCTGCGATCAAATTCTGCCTGATTGTCTCCTGTTTTCAGGAAATCATCAAAGGATGGCGGATTGTCTGCACCGCCCTGATCCGAACCACCATCTCCACCGGCTCCGCCGCCATTCCCGCCATCTCCGGTCCCAGCATCGTCTCCTTCTGCGAATAACTGCAGGTTCATTGGAACTTTGCACATTGCTTTTACTAATCTGTTTCTCATGTTATTTCCTTTCTGCCCAGCCTATTCGTTTTCACGCCCGGGCCATTCAGTTTTTGGAGTAACCCGCTTCTTTTACGTCTGACGGAAAAAGACACAAAAATAAGACGCTTCACCCCGTGTCTCAAAGGGAGATGCATGGATCACCTATTCCTTTCCCTTGTCTGCTGCTTTTTCAGTTTCTTTTACAATCTCGGCAACGCCTTCATGAACCAAATGATCAGCTCTGGCTTTATCTACTTCCAGAACTGTTCCTGCTTCAATGATCTTGTTCAGACGTACATCACTGTAACGTTTGATGCATTTTACTTTCATCCTGCTCACCTCCTCCCAGTTGCGCCGGCGCAAATTCTTAAAAATGGTATAAAAATACCACCGGCCATTTATGGCTGGTGGTTATTCTTTAATGTTTACTCTTCTGAACTGTTAATAACTCTTTCTATATCTGCTACTGTTTTATCATATAAAGTTTCCCAGTTTTCCGGGGAAGTGCCAATATCTATAATCAGGGAACCATCCGGAAAAACTTCCATAACGCTGCCTTCTCTTCCATCTTTCAGGAGAACTGTATCAAATTCTTTTATTTTCATCTACTTTACCTCCTTGATATAGGCACTCGCCATAGTTACGCTTTTATCGTCAGCAGACCATCCAACGACAACATTTGCAGGAGTTCCTTTTAATCCATACAAAACAATCTTTTGTTCATACATATGTTTTCCATATCCATTTACGCCTTTGCTTAGTGCTGGATACTGCGGTGCTCTTGCTATAATCTGCTTTTTCAGGCTATTCCAGTTTTCAGCATCGTATCCAAGTCTGCTCGAGAAAGCATCTCCTTTTGCAAGTCCTTCTGGATGTGATCCTCCGAACAGATACTTTTCAAATTTGGCATCTGCTGCCATTGCATTTTCTGCATTCGGCAGTTTCAGCTCCGGATGCTGTAACAGCTCATTTCTTCTCTGATAATCAAGCTTTGTGAATCTCCATTTCTCAGTATCATTATACTTCATTTCCTGGAAGTCTGCAAAACGTTTCGGCGCATCTTTACCGAGGATTTCCCGGTATCTTTCATACTGTTTCTTGTCTGAGGCAGCATTCTGGACGGATTTTTCTTCTGCTTCTGCCTGGACATTACCTTTTACATATTTCTTATACCATTGATCATATGTCATATTTGCAGGAACTGTCTCTGTGCGTCCTGTTTTTGGATTATAGGCTCTCCGTTTCATGTTCCTTAACTCATCCTCATCTATGACGCTGATCGTTGTGGATCGGCACCACGGATGCATAGGTGGATAATTCTTTCCTGCTTTCCGGTCTTTCATGGAAAATATCTTTCCATCCAGTTCCCGGCAGATCTTACTGGTTCTGAGGTCCAGAGTTGCAAGATAGCGGTATTTTTCTATTCCGCATTCCTCATAGGATCTCGCAGTCAGTTCTCCGGATAAGAAGCAGCTCTCTGTTCTTACCAGGCGTCTTGCCTGCATAGCTCCTGCACCACAACGGTTCATGATAACTTCTGATGTCTCTCTATCTGTCCTGCCGGTCAGTAAGCTTACAAGTAGTTCCTGTTTCAATGTTTCAGAAAGTTCCTGTGTGTTCTTCCAGATACGCTGTGAATAATGACTTCCAGACCAGTTCATGGAAAGTACTTGGCTAATCTGCTTCTGGCTGATATTTGAAAAGCTAAATCCGTATCCCGTCCGTTTTTGGATGTTATAGATGGAGCGGTAATATGTAGCTTCGCTGAGATTCTGAAAGAAACTGGTATCAAATAACTGTTCCTGTTGGTATACTTCCTGCATAACCCGATCTACCTGTTGCAGAAGGTCCTGCAGTCTTTCTATCCTGACGCGGTATGCCGGCGCTTCCAGCTCTCGAAGGAGCTCCTGCTTGGTCTTATCTGAATCTTTGTTTCTCAGAGCATTCAACAATTCTTCCATGGATGTCTGGTCTTGCATGGTATTTAGTAAATTCCATGCCTGCGTTTCTGATAAGCCATGCTTAGTCATATACTTTTCAAATATATCCTTGGCTTTATGGGTAAGCAACATAGAGGAGTTTCGATATACCTTTGCCAGCAGATCTGCTGTTTGTTCTGCATCTTCCATTCGATGATACATATCCCAAGCTGCTCTGTTTTCCCAGTAGGAATCATTCTTCATTTACATTATCCTTTTTCTTTTCAGGCGACTTTTCTTCCTTATCCGGATCTGTCTGATCTGGCGGAGTATTTCCCTGCATTCCAAACATTTCCTGCTGCCGCTTCAGATTCTCCTCTGTTTCCTCATCCAGTGCTTTCAGCTCATCATCTACATTGTCTACAAATGGAACCTGAGACAGTAATGTCTTTCTGCTTACTTTTCCCCAGAGGTTTGATACAATCTGGGAGATTTCAAGGAGATTCTTTGGCAGTGCTCTGGTAAAGACCATTGTGATTCCAGTTGGGTCTATGTTTTTTCCATGCAAGCTAAGGAAATTGCAGAAGATCCGAACACGCTTTCTCAAGCCTTTTCGATAGTATCTGGTCTTAATCTTGGTGATGTTTTCCATCCCCAGTAGTTTAAATTCCATTGCCACACCTGAGACATTACCTCCGAAGCTTTCATCTGTCATACATGGAATATGGGAGAATTTATGGATATCCTGCTCTATTGCCTTTTTCAAGATTTCCACTCCAGATTCATCGAATGTTCTGGTCAGATACTCTGCCTTGGCACCGTCTGGTACTTCCAAGACTTTTCTCTTCTTCAACTGCTTCATGGCTGCAGCCACACCATCCTTCTTTTCTCCGTTTTCATCTTCTATCTCTTCATCTGCAAGCAATGTTCCGTAAATTGCCAAGATTGCATCTATGAACTGCTCTTTATCAGTGACTCGATCACTCATCAGAACGTTATAGGCATCGATCAGAGGAATCTGCAGCTCAAAATCACCAATTGCCAGTTTATTATTCAGATATTCGATGATTGGAATCTCTCCCAGATAATGAGGGATTGCCGGTTCTGTTGTTTCCTGATGTATGTTGTTATGTTCAATGTCCAGTTCGTATTTATAATTAGTAGTGACTACGGTTGCCATGTAATGATCTGAACGCTGTCCGGAATCATCTTTTCGGATGTAATAATAGACAGCAAAGAGTTCATTTTCCTCAATGCTGTCATCTTTTACCATGAAGGTGTTTTCTGCTGAAAGATTCTTTATACACAAAAAGTCTTCGTTTTCTTTTGTATAAATATATTCATAGGCAAGTCCATAGATAGAAAGTTCTAAGCCGTTATCTCCATCTACTTCATCTGCGCCTGCCAGCTCCAGCGCATCTGTCAGATCTGTAATATCACTTTCTGACTTGTAAGATACTGGATTCCCGATGAAATAGCTACTGGCAGTATCTGCAATATCTTTGGCATGATTGCAGACGAGCTTATTCTCCCGACCTACATCATCTAAAATCTTATGCTTTCCTTCATAGTAAGCCATATTTTTCTGTAATCGGCTTACCATGCTGATGTGCTTGCTGATCAGCTGACGAATTACTTGCTTGTCCGGGTTCAGTTCATCGAATTTTTCTCTTGGAATTGTGAATGTATACATGTTTCTCACATCCTTACGTCTTTTAGTTTGGCAAGTTTATTGCCGATTATGGTACTACATAGGTAGCGTGTTGCGTCGAGGCAATGATCGAATTGTTTTACAGGCTTGTCTTCACCATGCTCCAGAGCTTTTGCATCCCAGATGTAGGAAGCAAATTCTTTGATTGTTTCCTTACAGGAAGAAGCAAACACGAGCTGTTCCAAGTTCAGTAGCATTCCAACCAGACGGATTCCGTCCAGGACATCATTTTTTGCCTTGATGACCTTATAGCCGCGCTTTCTGAGCTCTGCAATAAAAGAAGCGGCCGATGGGTCTACAATGATCGCTTTAATCTTTGTTCCATCCAGCCACTTCTTTAAGTCGTCTGCATATTCTGAATCTGTTTTCTGTTTGCCTTTATCTCTTCCAGAATAGTAATACTCTCGAATACAATACCATTTCCCATTGATTCCTTTGTTCCAAAGCAGGAATACGGTCGCATTCTGAGTACCGTAGTCGCAGGATACGTATCTGTTGCCATTGATCAGTAACTGGAAGAAATCACGGATATTCTGAACGTGCTTTTCTTCATCGAACATATCATAAATAATGCCCTCTGCTGCCGCCCATAATCCCATGATGTAGCGTTTGAAGAACACTCCTACATACATCTTCCGGTACCTGGCTTTTACTTCTTCATCCAGGGATAAATTGTCATCCATTGTAAAATGGAGATAGAGGATTTCTTTTAACCCGGCTTCCTTGCCTTCTGCTGCAGCTTTTTTCCTGATCCTTTCTGATTCTTCCTTGCCCAGATATCCTGTGGATTTATCTATCCAGTTGAGTTTAAACCAGTGATAGGGTCCATCCGGGTTGCAGTTAAACCAGAACTTACTTCCCTTTACAGAACAACGTCCTGTTGCCTGGTTCACAAAACTCTCTGGCATCAGGGCAACTTCATCAAAGAACACCCCAGCCAGTGTGATGCCCTGGATCAGATCCTGGGAGCGCTCATCCTTACCGCCAAATATGTAGAAATAGTTTTCTTTTCCTTTCTTTCTGATGGTCAGGAGATTGTCAGCTCTATGATCCGTGATGGAATAGCCTCTGGATCGGAGCATCAGCTTTAGCCAGAACAGAACATTTCGCCGGAAGGAACCAATGGTTTTTCCGCACATGGCAAAGTTCTGACCGTTAAAAGTACTCATTGCCCACATAGCAAATGATAAGGACATGCTGATGGTCTTTCCTGATCGGATTGCTCCATCTGCAATGATTCCGTCTTTGTCGTGTACTGGTGAACCTTCACACCACCAAGTCAGAACCTGCTTCTGCTTTTGCGAAAAGGGGGAAAAGTGAAATGTCTGTCCGTTCTGTTTTGCAGATCGGTTCTGTTTCATTTTATTGAGACGTTCTCTTAATGCTGATATCTTTTCATACATCCACATCACCCCAAACAGATTTTGCAGATGCATTCATAGCATCCAGGAAGCCATCATCTTCAGTGTCTTCGTTTTGTCCATCCTGTTTCAGGAGTTCAAATTCAAATCGCATTGTCTCAAGTTCCAGACGGGCATCATCATATCCAAATTTGTGCAAGGTTTCGATGGCTTTCTGCTGCCTTGCCTGGACTCTGGTTAATGCATCCTCAATTGCCTGGATCTGGCCTAAGATTCCTTCGTATTTCCTCAGTTCGGTAGGTTTTCCCTTTTCTATACCGGAACTATATTCTGTTACCGACATTCCTGAAGGGATAATTTCTCCATCATCTCCTGTTTCTGGCTCCTGTTCTTCTAACTGACGAAGAGATTCTATTCTTTTCAGCATCCGGTGTTCACGGACTGTCAGAAGACGGATCTCCTGGAGTAAAAGCTGTTCTTTATCTGGCTGCACCATGGCAGCTAACTGTTTTTCTTCTGGATTTAGGGTATCAAAAAAGAGAGTTTCAAACTCTCCTGTTTTAACTGCATTCTTATTTCCAGGTGGTCCGTTGCCACCATGCCCTTCTGCATTTTTGTTTCCAGGCTGACCACCTTTTCTTCTTTTGGAGCGTTCCGTATTTTTACGGAGCGTTCCATTCAATTGTGTATCCCAGGAGTCTTTTGATTTCCATCCTCGAATTGTCCCAGGTGAAATATTCAGTTGACTTGCAATCTCAACCAAATCAATCTTTCCGCCATGTTTTTTATATATTTCAAAAGCTTTATTCCGGTTCGGATCTCTTGCTCTTGCCAAGCCTCACCACCTCTCATTCGTTTCGTTTTTGAGTATAGAAAAAGCAGCCCCGAAAGACTGCTTTCTATTAACATATCAACAGCCTAGTTGATTTTCTTTTCTAATTTTGAATAATTCTCTTTTCCTATTAAAAATGCCAATAGTTCCTTATGATTATAAAAACTATCGCTAACTAACTGAGAAGTATTTTCAATCATAAATTCCTTTGCTTTATTAAAAAAAGTATTCAGAGCATTTACGCAATAGCTTATCGCTTTCTCATTCATTTCATCCGACGATACAATATCTTCATAATACGAATATAATTGGAGGTTAGCTTTTATATTACTATGAATTACATTGCAACATTTTCCATATTCTCCTTCAAGATAATCGATGAACTCTTTACCCGTATCTTCATACTGATCACGTAGCTCTTTAAACATATTACGTACACCTGTATCATTAGTATTATCATATCCCAATAAAACACGTGTAAAATTTTCAATTAAAGATCGGTATGTCGTATAATATAAGCGTTGAGATTTAACCCCACATGCATGAACCAAGCTTAATGCATCTGAAATCAAGCATTCAGAATAATGGAAATACACTGGATTCTTCTGTATAAAAATACGTTTAAAAAGAATTATTCCTTTGGCAATAGATCTAAGCTGATTCTCTGATATATTTCCTACATCTTCTTTTACAAACTTAAGGAAATTGTCAATATCTTCTTTATATAGGTCAACATCTCTATATCGTTCAAGCATATTATAATCCTTTCAGCCATTTTTTCAATTTATCATTTTCATTTTCTTTTTTTGCTTTTCTCACTACTTTTTCCAACTCTTCTGGTACCTTAGGATCTTCCAGAGATTCTAAATAGTTTAATATTTTTTTCTGGTATTTCTTAATTTCACTTTCATTATCTATCCCCACTAAAAAACGATTTACCCTTGCAGACATTAAAGTACGAGACCTTATAACATACTCTGGAAATGTTAATCCTAAAGCTTTTTCTATAAGCTCTTTAACTTCTGAATTCCTTTTTAATATGTCTTTAGAAATAATTATCATTCCCATAATTCCCATTAATTCAATTGTATTTATTTCATTTTTCTTTAAATAAAATTTTATTTTTTTCTCATCCAAGCTCATATCTTTTCTATCCTCTCCAGAAATTCTTTGCATATAGCGTCTATATCTTCCCTTGATTTTTTATATTTTGATGCTATATTTCCCTGAAGGCCAACTAATAGATCATTAACATTTGATGTCATATTATTAAACAGACCTATTTCTTGTACAAACTCATTGCTCTCAAATGTATTTTTCAATAGTAAGGTTTTATTCGACAAAACGCCCTTCGACACTTCTTTTACCATTGTATATACTATTCCCAATGGTTTTATTCCTATATTTTCGTTATCATCAAGTCTATCAATAATTTGTTTAAGCAATTTAATCCCTAAAACAGAATATCTGTCAATACGTATTGGCACCAAATAAAAATCTGACGCAATCAAAGCAGCGTCCGTATATACAGAAATAGTTGCTGGACAATCAATAAATATAAAATCATATTTTTCTTTCAAATTATTTTTCTGAATAAATTTCTTGACTTTTTTAGCTTTCGAGCCATCTGTATCGGGTTCTACTAATATAAGGTTAATGGTTCCTAAAAGTATATCCATATTATCATTAAGTTTAACCAAAATATCTTCTGGCTTCGGCAATTCTGGTCGTTTAGCAATTGTTTGCTGCGTCTCAAATAAACGCATTACTGTTTTCTGATTTATTCCTTCAGAATAATTACTCAGATATTCATCTTCTAAATCGAATTCATTCATAAGAGTCTGCGTAGTATTAAACTGAGGATCTAAATCAATAAACAATACTTTTTTATGTAAAAAATCGGCTAGGTACTCTCCAATGCCAATACATAACGTTGTTTTTCCGACTCCGCCTTTCATGTTAATAAAGGACACAACTTTACCACTCATATTTTTGTTTCCCTCCAATGTACATTTTTTTATATTATATTACAAAACGTCCTGTATTTCTACAGGACGCAAAAAATATATATTGGAGATTCTACGGAATTCATCCGTCTGAGTTCAGCTTATACTATAACATATGAAATCGTGACATGTGTGACATTCGTGACAATTTTAATTTTTTTCGAAAAATCTCTGATATTCTTTTTTTACACTTGTTTCCGTTGCTCTTCGCCCCATCTTCCCGGCTACCTGCTGCCAGGTCTGTTCTTCAAATACCTTATATTTTATAATTCGTTGCATTCTTGGAGGGATTGTGTTTAACCACTCTTCTACATCTGTCTTTAACTGCTCTGCTTGTGTTCTTCTTTCTTCCAGTACCTTCTGCTGGTAACGCAGATGGCTGTCATCTTTAAATGAAAATGTTGTTCCCTGAACCTTGAAATGTTGTGGGTTATAAGGAAATTCAGGGTTGCTTCCGGACACGTTTGTCTGTATCACTGTCTTTTTCTTTCTGTTTAGCTTCTTGATTTCCTCTTCTGTTTCTTTGATCAGCTCACAGGCATCTATGTACTGACTTAAGATATTCTTGTCCATCGGTATTGCTCCCCTTTCACAAATTCTTCAAATCTGTATCACATATTGCTCACATTTTCTGGATATATTATTACCTGTACAGAGCAAAGAGTAATTGCAAATAAAACTTTTTCTTTTTCATACTTTTAGCCGGGAGCTTTTGATAGTTCCCGGCCTCCTTCTTTTTATCGGCTCCATTCCTTTCCAGATCCTAAATCCTTTATCCTGGTTATCTTTAATCCCATGCGGTATGCCATTGCTCTGAGTATGCAATAATCTTTATATGTATGCTCTGGCATATGATCTGCTGCCTGAATTGCTTTGCTGGCTGTCGGATCCGGATAGCCTTCTTTGTTCTTTCCTGTCATTCTTATGTCCTCCCACATAATTTTAAAAACCAGTTTCTTCGCATTTCCCATTCGGTCCATATTGGATCCTGTTTTGCAATGGCTGTATCTATCACTTCTATTGCATATCTATGACCAATTGCATAATTTCCATAATAAGCTCCTGATACTGCACTTCCGGAACACTTCAGTCTTTCTGCTGCCTGTTTCAGCGTAACCGCCGGTTCTATAGTCTTTCCTGTCTTTATGTCTGTGATTTCATATAAATTCATTTCCTCTCCTCATAGAATCTGCATTCCTTGCAGTTCATTCTGGCTGTAACATATTTGCCTTTGATGATGTGCATGTTCGGACAGGTGGGACGGGTGTATACTGCTACAGCTCCGATGTGTCCTGTACTATGTTTACATATTTCTGCTCTTTGTACTATGTTCATTTATTCTTCCTCCAGATAGTTTTTTCCAAACGTCTTTACGAATTGTTCCCTGCTGCCACATTTCTCTTCAAATGCTCTCTGACCAATCCGCTGCAAAGTAATTCGGACTTCCTTGTTTCTATGTACAGCTATATCTGATGTTCTGTGGCATTCCGGGCAAAGATATACGGTTAAGCCATATTGCTCGGAGTATTTGCGGTTTGCACTGCCATAGATGTGATGGCGTTCTGTATAGCCTGTTTTTCCGCAGATGAAACACTGACCTTTTGCATCTCTGTCTATGATACTTTTGTGATGCTTCTTTCGTTTTTTTCTAATGGTTCCTTTTGGGAATAATAATCCTTCCTGATTCATACCCAGCATCCTTTCATTGACGGTACATCAAATTCTGTTCTCTGGAAGAATATCCCTATCCAGTATGTCTGAATATCTTTCTGCAGTTCTTCCAGTGTATCTTTTACAATCACGGTATCTGTTGGTTTGGTTAATTCAAATATTCTGCCTATGGATTTCGTCGGATAATCTTCCGGGTGTTCAAATACTGCAATGATCGGGAATCTGATGTCCTCTAAATTTATCTCCTGTATCGATGTGACGATCTTATCCATTCATTTCTCCTTGAAATATTCCAGTTAAAGCCTTCTACTGCTCTGGTGGCTGCCTGTTTCTTCAGCTCTGCCAGACCGCCCCAGGGTTTGCAAAGAAAATTATGGAACCGGCGGCTACTGTAATGCATCCATCTCGGAGGATTCTGACCGGTTACTTTTCTAAATAATTTCTTTTTCTGTCTGAGATTCATTTTTCTCCTTTCCCCTTCCTGTGATCTGACAGGCTCACACAGGAAGGATATATCTATGTGAATTTTAGGGCACCCTTAATCTTCCCAGGGTCTTCCGTTATGGTCTACTTTTCCGTTTAACCATTCATTCCAGAAGTCCGGATCCAGAAGTGTGTTGTATGTCTTGTTTGCAAACTGTCGCATGGCTCTCGCTATATACTCAGCTGTGCCATAAGCTGTTAACGTATCTATATACTCTTTTCTGGTCTTAGGTTCTGCTGCCGGTGGCTCTGATCCGGATTGCGCCGGCGCAATTTCCAGTTCTTCCGACACCATTTTGTTGACCTCACCGAGATGGTCTTCCTGTAATTCTGGTTTCGGGTTGCTTTCTGGCTGTTCTTCCGGTTCTACAGGTTTTGGCATATATTCCGGATGGTTTTCAATGCTGTCCTGACCTGGAATCTGTGGTTCCGCCTCCGGAAGTGCTGTTTCTTGACTTTTTTCTATGTTTTCCGGCTGAGATTCCGGCGTTTCAGAATGGAAATCTGCTTTAGGTTTTCCTGGTACAGAGTCCTCTTTTTCTGGAACTGCTGTTTTTTGACCTTCTTCATGGTTATCCACAGTTTTTTCCACATTCTCCACCGATTCTGGCTGTTGCGCCGGCGCAATTTCCGGTTCAGGGCGAACATCGTGTTCGGGTATCGGATTCGGTGCGGGTTTTAGTGCGGATTTTGGAATCTCTTTTGGTGTTGGGTCGTGAGTTTCTTCTGGGATCCCGAAATAATTCTCATATGTTTTCGCTCCTGCTGCCGCTTCCGCAAATATCTCCCGTGTATATGTAAAAAACTGGTCCCAGGAGATACTCTTCATCTCTCCATTGAATATCTTGACCGTGATATCTTCCTGATGGAACATTAAGAAGACTGTTCCTTTTCGATAACTCATACTGTCACCAGGATTGATGATCTGTGCCATTTCCTTGATATTTCCGGACTGGTATGCCTCACTGCTGTACAGGGTATTGAGGATTCCTGTCTTTTCCCGGAAGAATTCCTGGATCGTGGCGTGGAGCTTGTCCTCTGTACTCTGTGCGGATTTCCAGTCTAAAAGGTTCATCGGATTGCTTTCATTTTCTTTGTTGAAGTCTTTTAACTCGCGGATGTCCTCTCTTTTATCCTCCGGATGGAAGATCTGCTGGTCTTCTTCCGGGAGCTGGAGCATTTCTACCAGGTTATTGAATTTGAATTCCCTATACTGTTCCTTAAGCTCCGGTGTATCTCCCGGAACGGAATATTTCTCATATACTTTCATGAAACGGCTGACTCCTGATGGATTCATGCCATATTCTGTTCTGGCAAATTCTGCAATGGTGTTGTATCCATCGTGTTTATAGGCTCCTGACTTATCTATGCGGGTCAGCTGCCATCCGATCCGCACGAAGCTTTTTACGATCCCTCCCAGTTCCTGTTTGATCTCATTCTTACTCTGGATATAGTCATCCATACTTAACTGCATATATTCCATAGTGTCCTCCTTATGCTGTTACAGCTAATATCTCCTGCTTTTCTTTCAATACTCCGATATACTTTTTGAGCCATTTCTCAATGGCTATCTGATCTGGCTTGGTATCCCTGATGCCATACCACTGCAATATCGTATTCCTGCGAATCTCTACTGTTATGTATGGAGATTCCGGCTGTTTTTTTAACCGCAGGAACAGGATCGTGCTTTCTCCTGTATCATGTTTGTCCAAATAGTTGTCTCCACCTACACAATGGTGCAGGGTCCGTCCTTCTGTTACGATCTCCTCTGCTGACCGTGCAGGACGGATCAGATATACTTCATCCTCAAAGAAATACCGGTTTCTGAGTTTTCGGTAATTCTTACGGATGTTCGGGTATTTCTCGCTTACTTCCCGGTTTCTCTTTTCGATCTTCTCCTGATTGGTTTCTAAGACCATCCGATCATGAGCTGCCTGCAGATCACGTGGGAACAAATAGATCTGTTTTGTCAGGTCATATTCTCGCTGGATCCTCATGTGCAGGTAATCTATATATAAGTTGCAGGTAACCCTCAGGACTCCTGCTGCATGTCCACATAACTGTTGCTCTATGAAACTGTCCGGAATATCTATGCTGGCATATTTTTCTATCTTATGCATAAATTTTGTGACAGTCGTATATTTCAGCACTTCGACAATATCGTTTTCGTTCATCGAGCTCTCAGCCAGAAAAATAGTTTCCTTCTCTGATAAATGAAGGTTTTTCCTGCGTTCTATCTGCCAGATTTTTAAATAGTTTACGTTTCCCTCTACTGCTATTAAATTCTGGATCCTTTCCTTACGGATTCTTAAAAAGTCTTCCGGGTGTGTGGCATTCTGATCCAGGACAATCCCGCTATATCCACTGATCATCGCCCTGACTATCTTGTGCAGTCCCATCTTGGAAAGCATTTCGATCTGCGACCACTGGACATATTTCTGCAGATAACCCGTGAGATTATAGATTGGTTCAAATCTGCTGTACTCTTTTGCTCCTGAATATTGAAGGAACGTGTCTTTTAACCATTCGTAACTTTTTTCATATACTTTTGCTTCAGAGATCCGGATGCTGTTCATGCCATACAGATTACAGTCATCCCAGAATTCTCCAGTATAGGAAGAATGTTTGTAATAATCTGTCTGGGGACGTTTTCCTTCTTCTAGGTAGGTCCGGGCAATCTCTGTTGTGATGTAGCTCTCTTTTGCTTCCAGCATGATTTCCCGTCTTTCTTCTGCCATTGTGTCCAGTCTGTAAATCTTTTCAATCTCTACATATCGGATCACTGCCCCGTTTGTCTTGTATGGCTGGGCTACAAAACAGTATTTTCCTTTGCCATATACGCCTTTCGTCTTTCCCTGGGCTTTATAGGTTCCAAGAGCTTTGCAGTATGGACAGGTTCCGGGGCTGTTATTTACGGGTGGATCAATGACTGTTTCAAACTGACTTTCAAAACTCTCTCCGCGTTTGATCGCTATTGTTGTCACATGTCCGCAGGCAGAGCAGGCAATGTCCGCATATCTGCCATGACGCTTGTAATATAAAAAGTGTTCATCAGAAAACAGTTTTCTCCCTGCCCATTCCTGCAGATCTATTGGAAGCGGCGGTGTATTCTGAATCCTTTCGTCCAATCTCAGCTTGCGGTTTGTGCTCCGTTTTTGCGTTCTCTCACATCGGATGTCATTGATCAGACTTTCCAGGACATCCATCCAGCTATGAAATTTCTTATCAAGCCATTTACAAGAGTTAAAGCTCCAGATCCGGTCAATCTCTGTTTCTGTTATATAAGCTTTGTTTGTTTTGGCCGTAAAGGTATACTGTATTTTTCGTTTTTCTTCCTCCAGTCCTGCAGCCGACCAGATCCCGGATTCCGGATAATAAAGGCCCCAGTCTTTTTCCGTAAATACCATTCGTATCCATGGAACCTGAAGTTTTCCATTCCTGTTTTCATATACTTCTACAAACAGATGACGTTCTCCCTTGATTTCCTGAATAAAGGCAGATATGGTATTAAGATATTTCTTCCCTGCTTTTGTGCCGCCTACAAAGGGGATCTTCTCAATCTCTTTCTTTTTCATTTCCTGCTGCCTCCCAGATAATAATCTCTGATCAGCTCCTTGGCTTTTGCCATACCGGGAACTCCAAATGTCACCTTGCCGGCACTGACTCCTGCTGCCTTTATGATCGCTTTATCTACTGTGATCTGGTTTTTAAAAGAATATTCCAGCAGAACCGCCATGCATCCCTGCAGAGTCTTTCCTTTCTTGCGGACCTGGTGGGCGATCATCTCATTTTCCATGCAAAGTCCCTTGATGTACTCTACCCAGTCCAGCATCAGTTCCTTAGGTTTTAGTTTCGTGCATTCCACATCGATCTTTCCAATAGCTGCAGATGTGGAATCGCAGAGGGATGGGATGGCTTCTTCCAGATACATCTCTACATAATCATACGGAATGCCGTTTTCCTTTGCCAGTTCTTTTAAGCTGTCCAGATCTCCTTCCTGCAGAAGATTGGCTGCCAGCTCATTGATCTCTGTGTACGAACTCATTTCTCCAAATTTATCAAACATTGTGTTCTCCTCTCCTTGTGTTAAAAATCCATCTGGAATCTCACTGCATGACCGCTGAGCCGTTTATCTATTTCCTGCCAGAGGTCTGCATTTTTTAATTCCCGGTCCCCGCTTCTTTTCCATCCGTTTGTCTTCCATACATTAAGGTTCTTGTGACCATTTGCAAGATATTGACAGGTTGTATGGATTGTGATCAGAGATGGTCTGCGTATTCTTTTCAGGGCGGCAATCAGTCCCAGCATGACAAGGCGGTGCGGTGTGGTATCTTCTGCTTCTTCTCTGCCTCTGATCGGATTCCCCGGACCTTTGGGGAAATCCTGGCTGGCAATGATGTATACGCACCTGCCTTTCTTTATCCTTGCGCTTTTATCACTGACGATAAGGGAAATATCTACTCTTGCCATTTTCTGGTCCATCTTCAAATCCTCCTGTCTATCTTTACAAGTGTGTAATGGCGGTATGCGTATCCTGTCACAGGATTGATCCCTTTTTTGATGGAATCCGGATCCACATAGTAACCTTTGGGGGCTTTGGGTTCTCTGACTACTCCATCTTTGTCTATCAGGGAACGTCTTTTTATTTCTTTTCTGGCCGGTTCTTTGCGGATCAGGTTTCTGGACGGATGATATGCTTTTGCTTTTTCCGGTTCCCATTCCTGTAAGGGTGTTGCTATGTACTCTGCCAGATCTCCGTTCTTCAGGTCGTATACAACTTTCATGTTCGGATTCCCATGTGTCCAGAGTTCCCTGACAATCTTTTCTGTTCGGGTTTCTGTATTTGATTCGGCATTTAAGAGGATATGGATGTGGATCGCACCCCTCTTTCCTATCTGTGGTCTCCAGATATACTTTAAGGTCCAGCCATATTTCCGGTATCTGGTCTGAAGCTGCCTTATAAATTTCTGCATATGCTTTATCATCTCTTCCCAGCTTACCCTCTTGTCTTTCTGGTAGGTGAGTGTGATCCAGCTGTCTCCGGTTGTGAAGTTCCACTTTACCAGTCTCCTGAGTTCTCTCACCCTCTTCCACTGATTCTGCCTTATGATATCTTCCGGGGTGGGTTCCTTCTTCGGCTCCCTCTTCTGACCCCTTGCACCATATCTTCCTGTATGCTTTTCCTCTACCTCTAAGGTTTCCCCACAATCCCATGTATCTCTTATGTATCCACACTTCATATGTCACCCCGGTGTCGTAAGTTTAATACCCTTAATCAAGCCCTGAAGGGACTTCCCTGTCCCCTGAAAAAGGTTAAAAATATAGCAGGTTTTCTCCTGCTTAAATCTTGACTTTTCGCCACCTGGATGTTATATTTTTTACAGGTTTAATATCCAAGTGGCAAAAGTCACCCTGACTCATGTATTTGCGTTACATGAGTCTTTTTTTATTCTATGTGTTCGATCGGTCCGTAGAGGCCCTCCATTTCTTTTGCTCTCCGGTGTGCTTCTTCCATAGTTCCTACGTAACTTGCAAGTGTCTTGTTTCTGAACCTGACAATTCGGATGGTTCGCTGCTGATCCGAAGGAATTTTTACCGATTCTTTGGTTCTTCTGGAAATCCGTTCTACTTCCCTCATTCTTTCTTCTTCAGTCATTCTGTTCTCTCCCCGATCAGACTTTTGAGATACTGAATGCATTCTTCCGACCATTCTTCTATATACTCATTGTCTTTAAAAGCAAATACCTTTGTTTTTGTTATGATCGTTAATGTTTTTGTGTTTGTGTCATAGTTGTATGCCACATAAATATTCTTTTCTTCAGCTTTGAGTACAAGCTCCAGAATCTCTCTTATTTTGTCTCTGAACATGTTTCTTCCTCCTGAACTCTTCTAAGCTGATCTACCGCCCAGTATGCGGATATCCCAAAGAGAATATTAAACCAGATCGGGATGTCCACATATTTCCCTGCAAGTATGCAGAGAGCTATGATTATGTACTGTTTCATAATGCTTGTCCTTCTTTCTCCGCCTTAACCGGCGGCTTTTCTTTCGTAATTCATGCTCAGAAGAAGTTCATCCTGCCGCTGGATGAGCAGGCATTTGATTTCTTCTTCTGACATATCACTGGCTTTATACTGAATTCCATTAATACGGATATTTCTTGTCACCAGTTTTAGTTCTGACATCTTCCTCACCTCTTCTTTATGGTATGGGAAATGATATGTATGGGTTACTGTTTATAAAAATTTAAGCAGTTTGTCGAACGACCTTTGTTGACTTCTCTTTGTTTCTCTCCTATTCTTGTATTACAGGGTACTGGCATACCCGAGTACATACAGAAAGGAGAATATTTATGGAAAAGAAATATCGCGCAACTGGTTTCTGTCCAAAAGCAAGTAAAGACATTGAAGTATCTGTTACTTATATCTTCAATACCAATTGCTGGGAAAAAGGTATAAGTGAACCACCCTGCTCATCTCCATGTGAAGATGAATGTCCTATTCTTGCTTCTGCTCCAGATGAATTAAAGAACATCTAAACCAGTTCTATTCCATTCTCCCTGCAAAGCTCTATCATTTTATCTTTTGGAATTACGTTTGATTCAATCAGTCTACTAACCGATATGTATTGTCCATTATATGGTTCCGGCAATGCAGGGAGTATTTTTGCATCCAGAGTAACGTTGGTTGCTTTTAAATCAATCTGTAAAACAGGGAGTCCCTTATTTTCTTTGTAACTCTGTGAAAATCTTATTCCTGCAACACCTGTTAACTCTTTTCCATCAACAAAGACTTTTGTATTCTGGATTCCATCTGTCTGAATCAGAATCTGTGGTTTTCTTGTATTTTCCATCTATTTTTCCTCCTGTTTCTGAATGATACTGAATTCTCCTAAAACGCTTCCTACGCAATCAAGAATAATTTTTGCTTCATCGTAGGATAATCCTGATTCAGCGAATTTATTTATTATTTCTGAAACAAGTTCTCCTATCTTTTCCCCTGATAAAACTTTTCCATTATTTAATCCAATACTTTGAAATGCTATTTCAGATCACCTCTTTCTGGATATCCACCCATTGACTTTTCTTTATGTTTCTCCTATTCTTGTATTACAGGCACTGGCATACCTAATATATAAGAAAGAAGGCTGATTCCATGCAATTAACTCCTGATTGTATACGTGATGTTTTACTTGAACTTGAAACATTCCATATTGGCGTATACAAAGTCGATTCATTTCAAAACTGTCTCTTGCACTATAGCAGTGAGTAAATACTTTATACTCTTATCAAGCTTTATGAAGGAGCATATATCAACGCTCAACTTATACGTTCTTCTGATGGACAATTGATTACATTTCGAGTTTATGATATGACTTTTCAAGGACATGAATTTCTTGAAAAAATCAGGTCTGATACCGTATGGAATCAGAAATTAAAACCTGTTTTTACAACTATCGGTTCCATGTCTCTCGAAGTAATATCCAGCGTAGCAAATAGTGCTATAACGTCTCTTGTCCTAGCAAAGCTGGGCTTATAACTTAAAAAGTTTCTTTGCTGCAAAACGGGTACATTCTTCTAAATCCTGATCATTCGGAAGTTTGTATCCGCTTTTTTCAATGTAATATAGAAGAGCTGCGCAAGAAATACTTCTCGTTAACCACCCAACCGCACATATTATAGTTGTTGCAATGAAAACTCCGGTTATCACTTTTTATCTCACCTCTTTCTGGATATCCAAATTATTTTTTCTTGAATTATTTTTCGTATAATGCTAAAATTATTTCATAAACCCAAATACGGGCAATGAAAGGAGCGGTTTATTTTGACCAAACTTTTGACTTTGCCCTGTTCCTTATTGTAGGTCGCCTGCAGAGTAACCTGCGTTATCAAAGTACGTTAAGTATTTTTATTCCCGCGAATAAAAATCCTACATCTGCCAACTAATGGGCAACTAATCTTTTTAACTCAACACGCAGAACTAAAACTGCATAAGTGGCAGGGTATTTCAAAGAAACATTTGGTGCCACAAGTGTGACTAATCATGTATACAACGGTCCGGGGCTTCGGCAATAGACTGGGGTTTAAGTGATTAGTCTGCAAGATACATAGGGTAAAAAAATTTAGACAAAGGCTGGTAGGATGGCACTCCTGTCAGTTTTTTGTTATATATTTTATTTACACCGCTCTTTTCTTACATGAGTTATCTGCAAATGTTTCAAGAGAAACTCCTAAAGCATTGCATATTTCAAAATATTCTACAGCCTTTATCTCCCTCTTTTCATTTAACATTGGACTCAATATATTCATCGGAATACCTGTTTTTCCGGATATAAATGAATACTTAATTCCTTTTTCATCCAAATAATCTTTTATTCTATTTCCAAGCATTTAATTTCACCTCTCTTTCAATTTTTCTGTATAAAAACAGATTTTCTGTATATTTCGATACTATAACAGTTTTTCTGTATTGTCAATACATAATTCAGATTTTCTGTATTTAATTATTGAATTTCCATATTCCCTGTGATATGATTCGTTTATAGGAGGTATACAATATGTCCGTTGATGGAACAGTTATAAAACAAAACATTTCAAAAAATATTGTAAAGTATCGCGAACTCGCAGGACTTTCTCAAAAAGAACTCGCAAAAAGATTAGATGTAACACCTTCAAGAATTTCCAATTGGGAACAAGGTGCTAATTGTCCCACTATAGATATTTTATTTGAAGTATGTAAAATACTAAATGTGTCTATTAATGATATATATGGTGTTTATCCCGATTCAAATATTCCTCTTTCTTACATTGAAGCTGAACATATAAAAAAATATCGGGCGCTAGATGAAAATGGTCGTCAAATTATCGATACTGTTATAAATGTCGAGTTTCAGAGAACGCAAGAATTGGAGGAGGCAAGAGAGGCCTTAAAAAAACGAATACGTACATATGAGGAAAAGTTAACAAAAAAATACAAAAGAAATAATTCCTGTGCAGATCTTCTTGCCGCCCATGCCCGGACGGATGTAGAACAGACTCCTGAGGGTGTTCAGCATGATCTGGATATTATGAATGATGATAGTAAATGGGAGGAATGATATGGCATTAGATATATTGGAATTGCGTAAACTATGTATACCTAAAAACATTCGTATTACGCTCCACGCAGCTAAAAGACTGGAACAGCGCGGGATATTCTTAAAAGATGTAATATCCTGTATTATGAATGGAGAAATCATCGAACAATATCCGGACGATTATCCTTATCCCAGTTGTTTAATTCTGGGGATGAGCATCGAAGATAAATATCTTCATGTAGTCATCGGAAATCACGAATCGGATTTGTTCCTTATAACAGCTTATTTCCCAAGTTTTGATAAATGGGAGTCTGATTTCAAGACCAGAAAGGAGAACGCATAATGACTTGTTTTTACTGCAAAGGTAATATTGAATCTTCTACAACAACTTACATGACTGATTATCAGGGATGCTATATCATTATCAAGAACGTTCCTTGCGAAAAGTGTTCTCAATGTGGGGAAGAATACTTAAATGGTGAAACACTTGAACGAATCGAAGAAATTATTCAAAAAGTTAAAGGTATGCTGACTGAAATTGCAGTTGTTGACTACAAACAAACAGCTTAAAGAGAACCGTTTTATTTTAATTGCTAAAGGGGTGATCCCAGTTGAATTACGAACAATTACTGACTGCTGCCGATCAGGAAGGGTTACTTGTTAAAGAGCAGCCACTTACCGGGCATGATGGTCTGATCCGCGGCAGTCGCATAGCAATCCGAAAGGATATAGAAACACAAGCAGAAAAATCTTGTGTGCTTGCCGAAGAAATCGGGCATTATCGCACCAGCTCCGGAAACATTTTAGACCAGAATAAGGCAGAAAGCCGAAAGCAGGAATATCGGGCTCGGCTTTATGGGTATAATCTAAAGATTGGGCTTGCCGGCCTGATCAGGGCTTATGAAGCAGGATGCGGGAATCTTTATGAGATGGCTGAATATCTGGATGCTACGGAAGAATATTTGAAGGAGGCTATTGATTGCTACAAGTCAAAGTACGGATTATGTACATCTATCGATAATTACATAATTTATTTCGAGCCATTAGCAGTGATAAAGCTAATTTCTATTGAATAGTCAAAATAGCCTACACATCTTTATAAAGAAGATATTTCATCATTCTCTTCATTATACTTGTTTATTACGTTTTATAGTAGTAAAATGATTTATCATACAAGTTTTCACATATATTAATGAATTAATTCGCTTTGGCGTTTTAATAAAATATTCCATTCAGGAGGATCAAAAGATGAAAAAGAGAATTTTTGCCATCCTATTAGCTGGCACGCTTGTCTTATCTTCTTCACCACCTGTATTTGCAGATGAAAAAGATGATAAGATTGAACAACTCGAAGCTCAAATCTCAGAAATGCAAAAAACAATAGATGAGCTTCAAAAACAACTTGACGAGGCTTCATCCGGAGCCAAATCTACTTCCCAAGATACATATAAAATTGGAGAATCATATGTAGTAGAGGGACAGTGGAAAATTACAGTTGACTCTGTTGAGACAACTGATGATCGCAATGAATACAGCGATAAAAATCCAGTTGCTGTTTATCTTGTAACATATACTTATGAAAATCTTGGCTATGACGATGATATCATGAATGGATTGTACATAAGTCTGGACGATGGAATTGTTGACAGCGCTGGAAAAATGGGATATTCATATCCTGGAGACATCTCAATGTATCCACAAGAAACGCCTGTTGGAGCCTCCTGTCAGGCTCAGGCATGCATCGGTGTTGATAATGCCGGAAGTTTCAAAATTAACTTTTATAATTACGACAGCAATAATCAAAAGCAATCAGCTGTTTTTGAAATTGATGTTTAATTTAACACGGAGGGGATAAAATGAAAACTTGGAAATTAGTATCTGGAATCTTATCAATTGTATTGTTCTTTATGGTTGCATTTCAGTCATGCGCTGCTGGCCTTAGTAATTCTTTAAGTGAAACAGGTGAAGTAAGCGGATCTGCCGGAATCATCGTTGCTATCATGCTTCTTGCTGGAGGCATTGTATCTATTGCAACTCGCAAAGGCAGTAAAGGCGGAAACATTGCTCTTATCGTATTATTCGGTATTGCTACTTTCTTCGGATACACATTAGCAGGAAGTTTCTCTGATTTAAAAATCTGGGCAACTTGGTGTTTAGTCAATGTTATTTTAGCAATTGTATCTCTTGTAAAACAAAAATAATAAACAAAAAATCGCCCCTGTGTTACCAGCACAAGGACGGTGATCAGGATCTCCGAAGAGATACCCCTATTAACAAAGATATTATATCATCTTCGGAGCAGTTACACAAGTCGAACATTTGTATATATGTGATCATATCAATGGATTAACGAAAGGAGTTTTCATTATGCCATTACCCAAAGAACGGATTTATACAATAGATGACATCTACGCTCTTCCGGATGGCGAACGTGCAGAGCTGATTGATGGACAGATCTATATGATGGCACCACCTAATACCAGGCATCAGGTAATCGTCGGTGAACTGTATGCTACTATCCGCAATTACATTAAAAGTAAAGGTGGATCCTGTAAACCATATGTCTCTCCATTTGCAGTGTTCCTGAATGAAGATAACAAGAACTATGCCGAACCAGACTTAACAGTTGTCTGCTCACCAGACAAAGTAGATGAAAAAGGTTGTCATGGTGCACCTGATTGGGTAATTGAGGTTGTTTCTCCTGCTACCCAGAGTAAAGATTACGGAATAAAATTATTTAAGTACCGGATGGCCGGAGTCAGAGAATATTGGATTATAAACCCTCTGAAAGGTATCGTAAATGTCTACGATTTTGAAAATGAATCGGGTACCGGATTGTATTCTTTCGACGATGAAATTCCAGTATGTATATATCCTGATTTATCAATTGTGATCTCTGAATTATTATAATAAAAACCGCCCCTGTTGGTAGCAGGGACGGCTCAAGAATCTCCGAAGAGATCCCTTTCTTTTGGCAAAGATATTGTATCATCTTCGGAGCAGTTACACAATCAGAACGTTTGTGTGGCTGTTATTTTTATACTTAAAATTACATATTTTATAAAACCGAGGTGATATTTATGAGTAATAAAGATTTAACTCGAAAAAAATTTGGCAAGTTAACCGTCAAAAGTAGAGCTACGCCGTCAAAAGGAAGGACCCGTTGGTTATGTAAATGTGAGTGTGGAAAAACCAAAATAGTTTCATCTAGTGACCTTATAACCGGGCATGTAAAGAGTTGTGGGTGTATCGGAAATCCTCCTAAAAACATCCCTAAAGATATTTTAATAGACTTGTATGTCAACCAACAGTTGACTATGAAAGAGATCTGCGAAAAAATCAATGTTAAAAGCCCTATAACTATTGCAAAATATATGGATAAGTATCATATTCCACGTCGAAATACTAATTCTCTCCGAAAAAGTAAAACTATGCGTGGTATGTCAGATAATGAATTCAAAGCTTTTTTAATTGAAAGTTACTCTAGTAAGAGTATAAACCAGATTTCAAAAGAACTTGGTATCTCATCGCATGCTTTACGTCGATATTTTCAAAAATATAATATTGCGTTTCTTGGTCATACTGATTCTATTCACAAATATAACTCTGGGCAAAATAGTGCTACTTGGAAAGGCGGACATCGTTTTTCAACAGAAGGCTATGTAAAGATTTATATGCCTGAGCATCCTCATTCAATTAATAACTTTGTATATGAACACAGATATGTCACGGAACAATATTTAGGAAGATATTTATCCAAAAATGAGGTAGTTCATCATATAAATGGCGATAAAGCAGATAATCGTTTAGAAAATTTGCTATTATTATCTCCCGCTGAACATGCTAAACTACACAGTCAACTAAGGAAAGAAGGTGATGCTAAGTGAATACAGGTGCAACTTCAAAAGTAGCTGCTCTCTATATTCGTGTCAGGTCTCGACAGAGGATCAGGCAGAGTTATCTCCTGATGCGCAGAAACGCCTTTTGCTGGATTATGCTCAGAAGAATGACATGATTGTTTCTGGGGACTTTATCTTTACTGAGAGTGTTTCCGGCCGGCACGCACAGAAACGCCCGGAGTTTCAGAAGATGATCGCCCTGGCGAAGCAGCCCTCTCACCCCATTGATGTGATCCTGGTATGGAAATTCAGTCGTTTCGCCCGTAACCAGGAAGAGTCTATCGTATACAAAAGCATGCTCAAGAAGGATAATGTAGACGTGATCAGTGTATCTGAACCATTGATCGAGGGACCTTTTGGCAGCCTGATCGAGCGCATCATCGAATGGATGGATGAATACTATTCCATTCGATTGTCGGGTGAGGTTTTGCGTGGTATGAAAGAAAAAGCCCTGCAAAAAGGCTATCAGACATCTCCCTGTCTTGGCTATACTGCAGTTGGACATGGAAAGCCTTATATCATTAATGAAGCTGAATATGCCATTGTCTCTTATATCATGGACCTGTATGATAATCAGAACTTAGATGAGACAGCTATTGCCAGGCGTTGCAATGATCTCGGGTACCGGACAAAACGCGGAAAACTCTTCGAGCGGCGCAGTGTTGACCGGATTCTTGGAAATCCCTTCTATTGCGGAACTGTTGTCTGGAACGGAGTGGAATTTGAAGGAAGCCATGAGGTACGTCTTTCCAGGGAACGGTATGAAAAACGCCAGAAACTGATCACTTCCCGGAAACGTCCGGTCAAGGCGCGGAATGTCTCTGCCTGCAAGCACTGGCTATCCGGTCTTTTAAAGTGTTCTGTCTGCGGAGCCACACTTTCTTATACCGGCAATAATAAGTGTCCTTATTTCCAGTGCTGGAAGTACGCAAAGGGATTTCATAAGACTTCTGTTGCCTTATCAGTCAAAAAGGCTGAAGAAGCTGTGATAAGTTATTTTGATCAGATCTTAGATGGAGCAGAATTTACATATGTATGCAAAAAGAAAAAGACCGATCATTCACTGCAGATTGAGCAGTTACAAAAAGAGATCGGTAAGCTCACCATGAGAGAAAGCAGAATCAAAGAGGCTTATGAGGCAGGAGTAGATACTCTGGAGGAATATAAGAATAATAAGGACCGTCTGGTATCAGATCGGTTAGAATTGACTGCTGCCCTTTCACAGCTATTACAGGAAGAACAGGCAGAGCAGCCTGACACAGAAGAAATCCTGAAAGAGATCCGTTCTGTTGCGGATGTCCTGAAGAATCCAGACGTAGGTTATGAAGAAAAAGGAAATCTAATCAGAAGTGTTGTGGAACAGATCATATATGATAAGGAATCCGGAAAAATGTCTTTTGACATCATTATTTCCTGAATTGAAAATCCCGCAAACCCGCATAAACACTAGGGTTGCGGGGCTATTATAGGGTACTGCACTCCGGTGGCCCGGACGGTGAGATCGGCGCTTCCCTGCGTTATCTTTCCCAGCGTTTTACCATGCCGAACCGAACGACTTCTGCTTTGCTCAACGATATAGGAACAGAAGAACTCAGTCATCTGGAAATGGTATCCACTATTGTACATCAGCTTACCCGGGACCTTTCCATGGAGGAAATTGAGAAATCCGGATTTGGACCATATTATATCGATCACACAGTGGGAGTCTGGCCACAGGCAGCAGGTGGCGTACCATTTAATGCATGTGAATTTCAGAGTAAAGGTGATCCGATCACTGATCTGTTCGAGGATCTTGCTGCAGAGCAAAAAGCCCGTTCTACTTATGACAATATTCTCAGAGTAGTCCGCAATATACCTGAGATTGCGGATCCCATCAAATTCCTGCGTGCCAGAGAAGTTGTTCATTTCCAGAGATTTGGGGAAGCTCTTCAGTCCATTCAGGAAGAACTTGATGCCAAAAACTTCTATGCTTTTACCCCGGGATTTGATAATCCCTGCACTGCATCATGCAACAGCAATAAATAAAGTACGCAGCCAAAACCTGCGACATACTGCGCGAATTTATGCGATTAGCATCGCGAAGCGTGTTACTGAGAACGGAATGAACAGTAATACGCTCCATCTTAAAAATCACAGAAATTTCATATTTGCTTTACAAATATATCTGGTGGTGCTATAGTATTCTTAGCTTAATAGCCACAAAAGTAATTGCCAAAAATATTGAGCAATTACAAACAAAAATATGATATAAAAGGGGCTGTCTCACATAGATATTATGTGACAGCCCCCTTATTGGAGGAATTATGCAGATAATTATTGTTGGGTGCGGTAAAGTTGGACGTACCCTGGCAGAACAGCTTCAGGAAGAAGAATCCGACATTACTCTTATAGACGTTTCTTCTAATGTGATCACTTCCCTTCAGAATGACATTGATGCCATGGGTATCGTGGGAAACGGTGCAAGTATCAACACGCTGGTGGAAGCAGGTATTGAGAATGCAGATATCCTGATTGCCGTAACCGGTTCTGATGAAATGAATCTTCTCTGCTGCCTGATCGCACAGAAAACCGGCCATTGCCAGACGATTGCCCGTGTCCGCAATCCTATCTATGCCAAAGAGATCAGCTTCATCAAGAAGCGTCTGGGTGTTACTATGATCATTAACCCGGAGCTTGCAGCTGCACAGGAAATTTCCCGTCTCTTACGCTTCCCTTCAGCTATCAAGATCGATACTTTCGCACGTGGTCGTGTGGAAATGCTGAAATTTAAAGTGCTTCCTGAATTTAATCTGGATGGCATGACAATCTCACGCATTACGGAAGCCCTGAAATGCGACGTCTTGTTCTGCGCAGTAGAAAGTCGGGATCATGTATCTATTCCCGGCGGTAATCAGGTGATCCACGACGGAGATATGGTTTCCATTCTTGCTTCCCCGGTGAATGCAGCAGCCTTTTTCAAAAAGATCGGCCTGAAAACCAATCAGGTAAAAAACGCCATTATTGTCGGCGGAGGAACCATTTCCTATTACCTTACAAAAGCCCTGCTTGATATGAACATCTCCGTTAAGATCATCGAACAGAATGAGTCCCGCTGTGAAACCTTAAGTGATCTGCTTCCGGAGGCAACTATCATTAACGGAGACGGAACCAATCGTTCTCTCCTTATGGAAGAGGGACTCTCACGCACAGAGGCTTTTGTATCACTCACAAACATGGATGAGGAAAATGTTTTCCTTTCACTCTTTGCCAAAACAGTTTCCAATGCCAAACTGATTGCCAAGGTAAACCGCCTTGCCTTTGATGATGTCATTGATAACCTTGATATCGGAAGCGTCATTTATCCGAAATATATCACAGCCGACTATATCCTGCAGTATGTACGTGCCATGCAGAACAGCATCGGCAGCAATATTGAAACCCTTTATCATATCCTGGATAATCAGGCAGAAGCTCTGGAATTTGCCATCCGCGAAAATTCACCGGTAACAGGCATTCCATTATCTGAACTGAACCTGAAGAAAAACCTTCTTGTAGGTTACCTGAACCGAAATGGTCAGGTCAAGATTCCCCGAGGCCAGGATACCATTCAGGTCGGAGATACCGTTATCATAGTAACTTCTCAGAAGGGCCTTCGCGATATCACAGATATTCTGGAAAAATAAAGGAGCCGAATTATGAACTATTCCATTATTATCTATATCATCGGAATGATTCTGGAAATTGAAGCTGTATTTATGGCTCTGCCCGCAATTACGGCACTGATCTATCAGGAAACTTCCGGTGTAGCTTTTCTGATCACGATTGCTTTATGCCTGGTCATCGGGCTTCCTCTCACCAGGAAAAAGCCGACAAGAAAGGCTTTCTACACAAAAGAAGGTTTCGTGACTGTAGCATTAAGCTGGATCGTTCTGAGTATCATAGGAGCAATCCCCTTTGTGATCAGCCGAAGCATTCCAAATCCTGTAGATGCATTATTTGAAACAGTTTCGGGTTTTACTACAACAGGAGCCAGTATTCTCAGCGATGTGGAGGCACTTCCTCATTGTATGCTGATGTGGAGAAGCTTCACACACTGGATCGGCGGAATGGGTGTTCTGGTTTTCATCCTCTCCCTTCTGCCACTTACCGGCGGTTATCATATGAATCTTATGAAAGCGGAGAGTCCCGGACCATCTGTAAGCAAGCTTGCGCCAAAAGTACAGTCAACTGCCAAAATTCTGTATTCTATTTATTTCGTAATGACAGTGATCCAGATCCTGCTTCTTCTGGTCGGTGGTATGCCGCTGTTTGACTCCATATGTACAGCTTTCGGTACTGCAGGTACCGGAGGATTTGGTATTAAAAATGACAGCATGGCCAGTTACAGTACATATCTGCAGGTGGTCATTACTGTATTTATGATTTTATTTGGCGTTAACTTTAATGCTTACTTTTTCATTATCACAAAAAAATTTGCTCAGGCTTTTAAAATGGAAGAAGTGCGGTATTATTTCGGAATCATCGGTATTGCAATTCTTATCATCACCTGCAATATTTACCATATTTTCGGAAGTGCAGCCAAAGCTTTTCAGCAGGCAGCTTTCCAGGTTGGTTCCATTATCACAACAACCGGATATGCAACAACAGATTTTAATACCTGGCCGGAAATTTCGCGGACAATCCTGGTACTGCTGATGTTTATCGGTGCATGTGCCGGAAGTACAGGCGGTGGCATTAAAGTATCCAGAATCCTGATTCTCTGCAAAACAGTCCGCAAGGAGCTTCATATTTTTCTGCATCCAAATGCGGTAAAGAAAATAAAAATGGACGGCAAAGCCATCCCACATGAAGTTGTTCGTTCCACAAATATTTTCTTCATTGTATATATGCTGATTTTTTCATCCTCCATATTCCTGATTGCCTTTGACGATTTCAATCTGATCACGAATTTTACGGCGGTTGCGGCAACCTTTAATAATATCGGACCTGGTCTGGAACTGGTAGGACCTACCGGAAACTTCGGCATGTTCTCCTGGTTTTCAAAGCTTATCCTTACTTTTGATATGCTGGCAGGACGTCTTGAGATTTTCCCGTTACTGATATTGTTTGTAAGGGATACATGGAAAAAATTCTAAAAATATTTTGGTAAAACAAATTTTATTTTTTTACATCGTATTCATATTTTATTCATATTTATTGGATATAATGAATTTTAGAAAGATGATGAATCTTTCTTATAAATATTTTTCTTTTTCATACGCGCCGGTACGAAAGTACCGGCCTCCTTCCATTTATGGGAGTTTTTTATTTTATGGCATTTTTCTCACACCTTCATAATCAAACGCAGGAATAAAACTCTCTCTGGCAGTTTCACCATCTTGAAAAAATCCATTTTCAATCCCAAGCTCAAATGCATAGTCCAGAACTTTTTCATATTCTCTTCTGGTTACACAACGATTCAGTTCTGTATATTCTTTCTGCTCAAAAACCGGTGTATACTGATTCATGATACTGATATAAATCTGCTTTCCAAAAGTCTTATGTAAAAGTTTCAGAACCTTTTTTGAATTTCTTGTATGCCCCGGCAATATAAGATGTCTCACAATAGTCCCACGTTTCATATATCCCTCTGCATCAAACTGTGGCATTCCTGTCTGGCGTACCATCTCATTAACTGCTTCCATAGCTCTTTCAGGATAATCATTCGCATGTGAAAATTTCACCGCCAATTCGCTCTCCGCATATTTGTAATCCGGAAGATAAATGTCCACATATCCGTCCAGAAGTTTCAATGTCTCTGTGTTCTCATATCCACCACAGTTATAGACAACCGGAATATTAAGCCCATGCTTCTTTGCACAGTCCAAAGCTGCGATGATCTGTGGAATATAATGTGTTCCGGTTACCAGATTGATATTTGCAGCATCCTTTTCCTGCAGTTCCAGGAATATTTCTGCCAGTCTTTCCTCAGTGATCTCAAGGCCACTGTCACCAATGGCAATTTCCCGGTTCTGGCAGAAACAGCATCTCAGATTGCATCCTGTAAAAAAGACTGCCCCGGAACCTCTGGTTCCCGAAATACATGGTTCTTCCCACATATGCAAAGCTGCCCTTGCAATCTTAACCTTCTGATCCATTCCACAGTATCCGGTTTTTCCGGCTGTTCTGTCTACATGGCAATTTCTCGGACATAAACTGCAATCTGCCAGTATGCAGCTTTCTGTATCATGCCTCAGAGTTTTATCTTTGTTTTCTTCTGTCTGTATTTTATTTACCTTCACTTTTCTCTTCTGTCCTTTTTTCTTTCCCCGACTTGATATCTGTGAATCACCCACTGCAAACATTTCCCACAGTTTGCTTATATCATAACCGTTCAGTGCTTTCACAGTTACAGGCGGATTGCTGAATAGTTACTATCCTTTATATCATTATACTACATTCCCCAATTACGTCTATTCATATTTCACAATTTCCTTTTTCAGTCTCTTCATGATTCTTTTTTCCAGCCTGGAAATATATGATTGAGAAATTCCCAGAAGGTCTGCAACCTCTTTCTGTGTTTTCTCTGCAGCATTCTCCTTTCCCAGACCAAATCTAAGGCGGATGATCGTCTGCTCACGCGGTGAAAGCTTTCTAATTGCCTTTGATAACAACGAAATCTCCACTTCATCTTCCAGACGTCTTGAAATCACATCCTCATCAGTTCCCAGAATATCAGAAAGCAGGAGTTCATTTCCATCCCAGTCTACGTTCAGCGGTTCGTCTATGGACACTTCCATCTTTGTCTTACTGTTGCGGCGAAGATACATCAGGATCTCATTCTCTATACATCTGGATGCATAAGTGGCAAGCTTGATGTTTTTTACAGGATTAAAGGTATTGATCGCCTTGATCAGCCCAATCGTTCCGATTGAGATCAGATCCTCCACCCCGACTCCTGTGTTATCAAACTTCTTTGCAATATACACCACAAGCCTTAAATTATGTTCGATCAGAACAGACTTCGCTTCTTCTTCCTGCCCTGTTCCAAGCTTCTGCAGTATAAACGCCTCACGCTTCGGCTCCAGCGGTGCAGGCAGCACATCATTTCCACCAATATAAAAAACTTCTCCTGAACGGTTCATCACCATTCTTGACACTACCTGTAATGGATAACAGCTCATAGTCACAACCCCTCCCGTTAAAGTAATCTGGAATTCAAAAGTACCTCGTATTCCTTACCAAAAGCGGATGTTTCAAATGAAAATGCAAATACCGGATTGTCTATGCAGACAACCTCTGCGGGAGTCTGAATGCAGAGTCTCTCAAAAGTAACAGCCAGCATCATTCCCTGTTCTTTTCCTATACTGTGAAAAAAGGTAAAATGTGGATGAAGCCCGGCAGTTCCCGGTTTCCCAGACTCCCCGGGATTTTCTTTCAAGTGTTTTAAACAGCTTACGGTTTCTTCTGAACATATTTCAGATAAAACTTTTTCTGTCCCTACAGATACAGGTTTTCCGTTTACAGAATCCATAAGCAGATTTCCGGAATCATAAAATCCTTGAAAAGGATATCCACATCCTTTATAGTATATGGTTATCGGATAGATATTCTTTGTCCGTATTCTCATGGAATCCATCAGATATGACAACGCTGTAATGCCGGACCACGTTGCTGCTGCAAGGATCAGAAACATTTTGACTGTCAACTTATCACTGACGATCACTTCCCAGAACCCTCCACACAGAAATGCGGCAAAATACAGTGTAAGTATTGCTTTAAGCAGCAGACTTCCCCTTTTCAGATTACATCCGATCACAAGCATTCCTGCAGCACAGCCACCATGCAGCAGGACAAGTGCCGGAAGAAAAATCCCAGACTTCAGAAAAGATCGCAGATAAATGATCCAGCAGGAAAACACCGCACCTGCAGCAGCTCCCAGAAGAGCTCTTTTTCTGCTTCTTCCACATCGGAATAATATTCCTGTAAATCTGATCAATATGTAATCTATCAGGAGATTTGTGAAAAAAACTACATCTATGTATATTTCGTAATGCATTTCCTTCCCTCCGTCTGATACTGCCTCTGACTTCTCCTTCACTTCGGTAAGTGAGATTCATTATACGTGATAAAGTATGCGGATTTTGTCAAAACGGAGGAATTATGTCTTATTATTTGTCGCACTAAATCGACAGTTTTTATCATATAAACCAAAATGAACATGTATTGACATATAATTGAAGTTAGAATAAAATGATAGATAATTTCTATGTTTTAGAAGGGCATCTTCTATACTGTCACAATTCAGACAGTATTTTATGTCTCTGCTACAAAACAGACTGGAGGATTTTAACATGAATAATATTACCGGACACACAGGTCTTACCGCGCTTTTAGGAAGCCCGGTAGCACACAGCATTTCCCCTTTGATGCATAATGAATCATTTCGCCTTCTCGGGCTTGACTATGTATATTTATGTTTTGATGTAAATGAAGAAACTCTTCCTGCAGCAGTTGCAGGATTAAAGACTTGCGGCATTCGCGGTTTCAACCTTACCATGCCGAATAAGAATAAAATTGTAGAATTATTGGATGAGCTTTCCCCTGAAGCCCAACTGATCGGTGCTGTCAATACTGTACTGAACGATAACGGAAAGTTAATCGGATACAATACAGACGGGTACGGTTTTATGCAATCTGTACGTGATGCGGGACATGATATTACCGGTAAAAATATAACTGTCATGGGAGTAGGAGGAGCTTCGATGGCCATCTGTGCACAGTCTGCCCTGGACGGTGCGGCTTCCGTACATATTTTTGCCCGCCGCACCAGCAGATACTGGAATCGCACACAGAAATTCGCTGAGAATCTCTCTGCTAAAACAGGTTGTCAGGTCTGCCTCTTCGACAATGATGATCATACTGCATTGCGAGATTCCATTGCACAGAGTTATCTGCTGATCAATGCAACCTCTGTAGGCATGGTTCCGGATATCGACGATACCATCATCAAAGATACATCTCTGTTCCGTCCTGAGCTTGTAGTGGCAGATGTTGTCTATGAACCACAGGAAACCCGACTGCTCAGAGAGGCTAAAGCAGCCGGATGCCAGACCTTTAATGGCATGTATATGCTTCTTCATCAGGGGGCTAAAGCTTTCCAGATCTGGACCGGACAGGAAATGCCGGTTTCTGTTATTAAGGAAAAATATTTCTCTGTCAAATAGTGATTCGCATAACAGTCACATATTTCCCATCAGCTTATCTTTGATGATTGCCAGGATTTCTCTTGGAATATATATCAGAAGTCTCCATGAACGGTATCTGGAAGGAATGGGATAAATTTCTCTGCATCCACATTTCTTTCCTATGGCCGTTCCCCGGAAAACATGAAAATTATTGGTGACAATGCCAACCGAATGATTCAGTCCGATCATTCCCAGACTGAACTTCAGATTCTCTGTTGTGCTGGTAGATTTCTCTTCCAGGATCAGTCGTTCTCTGTCAATTCCATGTTCCACAAGATAATTGCACATTGCCTGAGCTTCTGTGATAGATTCTCCGTCCCCTTTTCCTCCGGACAGAACAGCCTTAGTCTCAGGATTTTCTTCCATATACTGTAAAGCCCTCCTGGTACGTTCCAGAAGGGCTTTTGTAAGCCGGGTACCTTCTACATGGGCACCAAGCACGATAATATATTCCAGATTTGGATGCTTACGCATTCTTACCGCAGCAATATTTATATTTCTTGCCGCTTCCGCAAGGACAAGGATCATTACGTCCGATTTTCTTTGCTTTGACAACTGTTCCTGATTTCTTCTGCTCGAGATAAAGTTCTTTTCTCTTCTCCGGTGTGAAGATCGCATCCCACTGTGGCAGTTCATACAGCCAGTCAGCTCTTGCATCTACCATATTCTTATAAAGAAGTTCTTTATCAAAGCACAGAGAAACCTTTGTGTTCTCATCCATTGTCTCAATCGGGTTCGGAATCTTCAGACTGTCATTGATTCCATCAAGAAAACCAACCATTGTCAGAACTTCCTGTCCGTATTTCTCAGCCAGTTCCTTAACTGTACCGGTTACTACCTCATCCGGGTTGCTAAGAAGCTGCTCATAAATTCCTTTTTCAATATTAAAATAATTTGCCCAAAATCTCTGAAGTTTATTACGGTCTGCCTGCTGGTCATAGGCGATGGCACGCCACTGCTCTAAGATTGTTTTATCGCTCATTTCCTTTAATCCTCTTTTCCAATATTTCATAGGTATTATGCCTGTGCGGAAACATATGGAAAATATTCCTTCCACAAGCTTTATTATTATATCATCTTTCAGTTAAAAATACAAATGATATTCTTTGTATTTTTAGTGAATTTTAAGTTACTGTTCACACACCACTATCCCGAGACATACAAGCCAAAATTCCATTGCCGCAGGCAATCTAGTACATCGTTTTCGAAATAACTATACCACTCACTTGTCTGCGAATCCGATTGCACAGGTCTAAAAGCCTCAGCGTAGCCCGCTACGCCTGCGTTTTTATACCAGCACACTCGAATCCGCATCCTACGCGATTGGTATAGTTATTTACGAAACGCTGTACTAGAATGAATTTTGGCTATGTTACTGAGAACGGAGTGAACAGTAACAATTTTAATTGACGCCCAGTTTCTCCAGTTCTGCTGCTGCCTGTTTAAAAGATTTAAACTGAATTGCATGGATTCCCTGTTTTCTGGCTGCCTCACAGTTCTCTGCTCTGTCATCCAGAAATACGGATTTCTCCGGGTCAAGATGGTAGCGTCCGAGCAGGGTTTTGTAAATTTCCGGTTCCGGTTTGATCTGCTTCACCTGACAGGAGAACACTGCTCCGTCTACATATTTAAGAAACGTAAGTTTATCCTCCGTTCTCTCCAGTGTGTCAGTTGCATAATTGGAAAGAATATAAACATGATATCCTTTATCTTTCAGATATCTCACCCAGGTTTCCGCATAATCTGTTTTCTCAATTGTCTCGTCAGAACGGCGCATTACCTCCCGGATATCCTTTTCGTACTCCGGTGCAGCTTTTACCATCTGATCTACATAATATTGCTCAGTCTCGCTGCTTCTGTCTCTCTCATTCCAGGTATTGCTCTGAAATACCACTTCCGCAATTTTATCACGCTCTTCCTTCGGAAAACCAAAACTGTCCAGATAGGTCTCCCAGTCATATTTTACAAGAACCTGTCCAACGTCAAAAATAATATTCTCCATATCCGAATCCACCACCTTTTTATTCCTGTTCAGTAATTTATAAACCATCCATATTGCATAAGCCATGATGGGAACCATGATCGCCACTGCAAGCGAGGCTTTAAAATAGACCTGCGAATCTTCTCCATTCCCGAATGCAAAAATCATCGGCATACAACATGCAAGAAGCAGGATTATGATTGCGATCCATGCCCCGATTTTTTTTATCTTATTATTATCTTTTTTCATAAGCCTCCAGTTATATAAAAGACACGCCGGAGAAATTCCCCGGCGTATAGTCTTATTTACCGTCTGCCGATCAGACAGGTAAATTTATCCTTATTATTTATTTCTGTAGATGATATCGTCACGTCCCGGGCCATTGGAGATCATAGTAATCGGGAATCCGATATGTTTCTCAACGAACTCAACATACTTTCTGCAGTTCTCCGGCAGATCTTCATATTTTTTGATTCCGCGGATGTCGCATTTCCATCCCGGCAGAGTCTCCAGAACCGGTTTTGCTTTCTCAAGCAGTGTAGTTGTCGGAAATTCTGTTGTTACTTTTCCATCAATCTCATATCCTGTGCAGACCGGAATTTCATCCAGATATCCAAGAACATCAAGAACTGTGAAAGCAACATCTGTAGCTCCCTGAAGACGACATCCGTATTTGGAAGCAACACAGTCAAACCATCCCATACGTCTTGGACGGCCTGTAGTAGCACCAAATTCACCGCCGTCACCGCCACGTCTTCTCAGTTCATCTGCTTCATCGCCAAAGATTTCAGAAACAAATGCACCTGCTCCTACTGCACTGGAGTATGCCTTGCATACAGTAACAATCTGTTTGATCTCATATGGTGGAAGACCTGCTCCTACTGCACCATATCCTGCCAGGGTAGAGGAAGATGTAACCATCGGATAAATTCCATGATCCGGGTCTTTCAGAGAACCAAGCTGTCCCTCAAGAAGAACTTCTTTACCTTCTTTTAACGCGTTCCACAGATACAGGGATACGTCACATACATATGGTTCAACCATTTTCTTATATTCCATAAGTTCAGCAAATAATTCATCCACATTAAGAAGCGGTTTGTGATATAAATGTTCAAGAAGAACATTCTTTGTCGCACATACACTTGCAAGTTTTTCTTTCAGATGTTCTTCATCAAAAAGTTCACTTACCTGGAAACCAATCTTTGCATATTTGTCTGAGTAGAACGGAGCAATACCTGACTTGGTAGATCCGAAAGATTTGCCGCCCAGACGTTCTTCCTCATACTGGTCAAAAAGGATATGGTATGGCATAACCATCTGTGCTCTCTCGGAGATAAGGATCTTCGGAGCCGGAACACCTCTGCTTACCACTTCATTGTACTCTTTGAAAAATACCGGGATATTCAGTGCAACACCGTTGCCGATCACACTTGTAGTATGATCATAAAACACACCTGACGGCAGAGTATGAAGGGCAAATTTACCATAGTTATTTACGATTGTATGACCTGCATTTGCACCACCCTGAAATCTTACGATAATATCAGCCTTCTCAGCGAGCATATCGGTAATCTTACCTTTACCTTCATCTCCCCAGTTAGCACCAACAACTGCTTTTACCATTATATAATTCCTCCTGTATTTACCGCTTACTGTTTACCCGACCTTGCAGAATGACCTGCCGGATATCATCAGGAAACAGCAACGCTTATTATCTTTATATCAGATTCTGTAATATTCCAAACCGTTATGTTAAGTATTTACTGATCAGACATTGATCTCAGCTTTCACTCCCAGAAGTTCCTTATGGGAATCGAGGATCGGCTGAACTACTGTATTTACAAATCTCTCTGTCTGCTCTTTGGCACGTCCGATATATTTCTTCGGATCCATGGATCTCTGCAGATCTTCCAGAGAAAGGTTGAATGCAGGATCTGCTGCGATCAGTTCCAGCAGATTATTATCTTTGCCTTCTACCTTGACAGTCTTTCCGGCTTCCATGGAAAGCTCACGGATACGCTCATGAAGTTCCTGACGGTCACCGCCTGCTTTTACAGCATCCATCATGATATTCTCTGTAGCCATGAACGGAAGCTCTGCCATCATATGTTTCTCGATAACCTTCGGATAAACAACCAATCCATCTACAACATTAAGACAGAGGTCAAGGATTCCGTCAATAGCAAGGAAACCTTCCGGAATACTCAGACGCTTATTTGCAGAGTCATCCAGAGTTCTCTCAAACCACTGAGTTGCAGATGTGATCGCCGGGTTAAGGGCATCTACCATTACATATCTGGAAAGGGAAGCAATACGCTCACTTCTCATAGGATTTCTCTTATACGCCATTGCGGAGGAGCCGATCTGAGATTTCTCAAATGGTTCTTCTACTTCCTTCAGATGCTGAAGAAGGCGGATATCATTGGACATCTTGTGTGCACTTGCTGCAATTCCTGCAAGAATATTGGCAACACGTGTATCTACCTTACGGGAATAGGTCTGTCCGGATACCGGATAGCATTCCTTAAATCCCATCTTCTCTGCGATCATCGGATCAATCTTGTCGATAGTCTCCTGATCTCCGTCAAACAGTTCCAGAAAGCTTGCCTGTGTTCCGGTTGTACCTTTGGATCCCAGAAGCTTCATTGTTCCCAGAACATACTCCAGATCCTCCAGATCAAGCAGGAATTCCTGTGTCCAGAGTGTTGCACGCTTACCTACGGTAGTAGGCTGTGCAGGCTGAAAATGTGTAAATGCCAGAGTCGGCTGATCTTTATATTTATCTGCGAAAGCAGAAAGCTCGGCAATAACATTGACCAGTTTCTTCTTCACAAGCTTTAATGCTTCTGTCATTACAATAATGTCTGTATTATCACCTACATAACAGGAGGTTGCTCCCAAATGGATGATTCCTTTTGCTTTCGGGCACTGTACGCCATACGCATATACGTGAGACATAACATCATGACGCACCTGACGTTCACGTTCCTTTGCAACGTCATAATTGATATCCTCTGCATGTGCCTTCAGTTCATCAATCTGCTCCTGTGTAATATTAAGGCCAAGCTCTTTCTCTGTCTCAGCAAGTGCGATCCAGAGTCTTCTCCATGTGCGGAATTTCATATCCGGGGAAAAAATATACTGCATTTCTTTGCTGGCATAACGTTCTGATAAAGGACTTACATATCTGTCTGTACTCATCTTCACTCTCCTGTTTTTTATAGGATATTATTTTTAATCCTTTTATTTCACTTCTGTACGTACGTTTTTCTCAACCACGTACGTTGAAATTATATAACATCATTCCTCTAAAAGCAACCACAAAAACCTTATCCCTGATGGAATTTACCAAGAAATTCTTTCATTCTCGCATGTTCTGATTCAAATACCTCTTTTGGACTCCCCTCAACTGCGATCAGTCCCTTATCCATAAAAATAATATGATCAGAGATATCTCTTGCAAATGTCATCTCATGAGTAACGATCACCATAGTGATGTGTTCTGCTGCCAGATCTTTGATTACCTTAAGAATTTCACTCGTAAGCTCCGGATCAAGGGCGGAAGTAGGCTCATCAAAAAACAGGATCTTCGGATTCATACATAATGCCCTGGCAATAGAGACACGCTGCTGTTGGCCGCCGGAAAGCTGAAACGGATATGCATTCTCTCTGTCTGCAAGTCCCATCTGCTTTAACAGAGTTCTTGCCTGTGCATAAACCTCTTCTTTCTTTCTCTTCTGCACTCTGATCGGAGCATCTGTGATATTTTTCAGTACGGAAAAATGGGGGAAAAGATTAAAGTTCTGAAATACCAGTCCCACATCCCCCTGCTTGATGATCTCACCGCTGTCCGGTGTCTCAAGACCGGTGGCACAGCGGAGAAGTGTGGATTTACCGGAACCGGAAGGTCCGATAATACTAAGAACCTCACCCTCCTCTACCTGAAGTGAAATGTCTTTTAATACTTCAAGGCTGCCGAAGCTCTTCTTTATGTTTTTCATTTCAAATAATACCATAGCAAATATTCCTCTTAAATTAAATGATGTCAGAGTCAAAAAATGTTTTATAACCCCAGCCACTTCTCAGCGATAATAATTCAGTTTTTTCTCAATCTTATCCATTACAATCGCAACAAGAAGATTGAACACAAAATAGAAAACAGCAGCGATCACAAAAGGCATCATAGTTGTCTGTGCACTTGCAATCTGTTTTGCAATTGTAAACATCTCTGAAACAGCAACAACAAATGCCAGTGACGTATCCTTTACCAGTGTGATAACCTCATTTGTCACAGATGGAAGGATTCTCTTGATCACCTGTGGCAGGATGATCCTGAAAAATGTCTGGGCTTTGCTGTATCCCAGGATCTTTGCAGCCTCATACTGTCCCGCTGAAATAGATTCGATTCCTCCTCTGTAAATCTCCGCAAAATATGCAGCATAGTTAATACTGAATGCAATAAACACAGCGATCAGGCTGTATCCCATGGAAATACGGATTCCAAAAATAAAGTATGGTCCGAAATACACAACCATCAATTGCAGCATTAACGGGGTTCCACGCATAACTGATATGTAGGCAGACACAATTCCACGTATCGCAGGATTCTTAGACATTCTGCCAAAGCAGATCAGAAGTCCCAGCGGAAGTGAAAAAAGTAATGTCACTACAAAAATCTCTACAGAAACCACCATACCACTGGCAAGCTGCTGCAGCATTACACTTAAAGACATAAGCTTTCCTCCTGAAAAATTTCTCCTGTACAGTAAGAAAAGAGGGTGCACAAAATGTACCCTCCATTCCTTTATAATGCGGACAGCCTGCACAGATCTGTCCTCTTGTATCATAACTGTTTTTGTTCCGGCTGACTATTCAGCATCTTTCGCTGTATCAGCTGTATCTTCTTTTGCTGTGTCTGCATCGGAAGCATCATCCTCTGCTGCATCATCTTTTTTATCATCAGATTTCTCATCATCTCCAATGCAGAGCATATCTGCTACTTCATACTTCTCAGCAAGTTTATCAACTTCACCTGCATCATAAAGTTTCAGAACTTCTTCCCATACAGTATCTTTCAGCTCATCGTTACCCTTCTTAAAGCCGATTCCATACTGTTCGCTCTGGATTGGCTCGTCAAGAATCACATATTTGCCTTCTTCTCTCTGAGAAAGCTGATATTTGGCAACACCGATATCTACTGCGATAGCATCTGCAGCGCCTGAATCCAGATTCATGAATGCTGTATTGTAATCAGGATTCTCTGTCAGTGATGCAAAGCTTGCTGTAAGATCCTTATTATCATCACTGTTTAATGCATCCAGTGCTGCGGAAGCGGCCTGAACTACTACATTCTTGCCTGCCAGATCATCCAGCTTCTCAATCCCTGAATCGGCTGCAACAACCATCACCTGCTCATTGTTCAGATATGAATCTGACCATGTATAGTCATCCTCACGTCCGTTAATTGTAAATCCGTTCCAGATACAGTCGATAGAACCGGAATTCAGTTCCATATCCTTGGAATCCCAGTTGATCGGTTTCTTCACAAGCTCCCAGCCGAGATTGTCACATACTTCCTGTGCAAGATCAAGGTCAAAACCAACATACTCTCCGTTATCGTCTTTATATCCGAAAGGAGGATACTCTGCATCGAATCCTACAGTTAATGTTTTACTGTCAGCATCTGCATATACAGAAACAACGCCTGTCATCATAGAAGCTGCCATAACTCCTGCCATGAGTACTGCTAAAGATCTCTTTTTCATGATAAATATCTCCTCTTTATCTGTTTTGTTATTTATCACACAGCCACTCTACCATGTGAAAGTATGTGTTAATCCTATCACACACCTTCGCCTCTGTCAAGCGTAAGTTATGAACCTGTACTTCTGTGATAATCTTTCATAAGTCTCTCCAGAAGGGCATCCAGATTTTTTTCATCTGTTATCTCTTCCGGTACAGACTCAAAAGCTTTCAGAGACTGCCTGATTTCTTCTTTTATACCTTTCTTCAGTTCTTCATCTACTTCAAGCTCTTCCATAACCTTATCATAATCTGTCTTATCATGAACACTGCTGTATGCTATGATATAAGCTTTTAAGGCATCTTTTGAATGTGCTTCTCTGTATGCTTCCAGAAAACATTCCTGTGCTTTTTCCATCTGAAAAAGATAACTGTATGCACAGCCAAGATTATAGCGCACTGAAGCTGCGAATCCTTTTCTCTGCTCAGACAGATCCTCTCTTTCCAGGAGTTTCTGGTATACCCGGATGGCGTTCACATACATTCCGTTTTCTGTCAGTGCATCTCCCTTTCTCTTCTGACGGACTGCCGCTTTTTCTTTTCCATAAGTCACAATCCTGCTGTTAAAGCCCTTCATCTCCTCATAGGTAAGGTAATTGATCTCCTTGAAAACAGGATAGATCATCTCTTCCACACTTACATTTCTCTCCAGATTCTGTTTCAGCTTTGCAGCCAGATGCACAAGTTCAAGCTCATCTCTGAGCCAGTTGCATAATTCTTCATTAAAAACAGTATGATCAGCAAGGTAAAGATTGTGGTACAGATAATAACAGAGTTCTTCTATAGAATAAATATTCATACTGATATTCTCTATAAAATAAGGACGCTGTGCTTTTTTTGTCTGACATAAAATATATCCGCTCATTGCTCCATCTCCTTTACCATTCTACTGTCTCTGTCCAGGTTTTCCCACTGGAAGGGAACATTTCTCCGAATCCCAGATCTGTAACCGTCACTTTACATTCTGTAGATGAGACATACTGTAATTCCAGCCGTAATCTGGTAGTCTTGTCCGGGCGCAACGGAATACCGGGCAGCATCATTCCTACCCTTCTTTTCTCCGGTCTGTGGTACGTGCTTACAATAAACACAAGCTCCTCTGTATCATCAAGAATAAATTCACAGGATGCCTTACTGTCATACCAGTTATTTCCTGCCTCGATCAGCGGATAATAGGTAGGAGAACCCATCACTCTCATTTCCATCCCCACATCAGCCATAACCAGAGAATCGCTTAAAAAGCGATATCCCTTTAATGCCTTGTTCTCTGTTTTCTCTTTTCCTGCAGCGCAGGCACCCTTTGCAAAAAGATTATTTCCATAAAAAACCTTTCTTTTCTGATAGCAGAGTAACCTTACAGACTGTTCAGCCCAGTCCTGGGAAAATCCATCTCCTGTGATCTGAATGCTGGAAAACAGATCTCTGCCAAGTGTTTTCTGGACAAACTTACCGAATTCTGAATCTCTCTCCTGTCCCTCAGCAGGAAGTTCTGTCTCCACAGCTTCTTCCAGTTTTACAGTGACAGGCTTTGTTGCACCGTTCATTGTCATCTTGCGAAAAGACACGTTCTCCGGTGTAAAGGCATACCATCCCACACTGCGGTTCCAGGTTTCTCTTTTCTGTGAGAGCACATAATAATAGAAGCTTTCCCCATAATCCAGCAGCATATATTTCTCATGTGGAAATCCAATTATTTCAAATGCTTTCTGGAAATTCTCAACCTGAATTTCCGTCAGCCCGGGCAGTGTCACCGCCACACATTTAGTATTTTTGACCAGTTCTGCCACTCCCAGAAATTTAAGCATTCCCTGCAGAAACTGAGCCAGGATCTCCCATGGTGCAAGTTCCTGTCCTTCCACCAGCACAGAATCACTTTTTTCACAGATTCCATAGACATCATCGATCATGACTCCGCCCTTTTCCCGGACAAAGTAATCTGCTTCCAGTCCTACGCAATAGTCTTTCTGCTCCGGTCTCCAGCACAGAATACAGGGAGCCTCATACTGATTTCCACCCGCTTTCATAGAAAGAGAACGTGCCTCGTCTCCTTTTCTGTCATAATAGCATATCTGAGAATACTCTTTGCCAAAATCAATTCCCACGATCAAATCACGAATTTCGTTCATTTGTTCCTCCCGGTTTCAGGACAATCTGTTCCTGCTCTTCTTTCTCGATCACAAACATCTTCTTCACATACTGTTCCTGGCGAAGATACTTCTTCACCTGTGAAAACACTTCTTTCTTTTTATCCAGTCTGCGTGCAGAGAGCATCTGATTGATCATATGATATTTGCTTACAGGTGTACCCTCAATCTTACTCATTGTAAGTACCCTCTCCTGTGTCCGATTTACCCGCTCTCCTGTTACTGATTCAAAATAATACCGCAATGTCTCCCCGTAGAACAATGTAAATGATTTTGCAAAAATACCTTCATATAAATCACGCAAAGGCTCTGTCTGATATTTCACCTGATTTCCGAGGCCTGCATCCAGTGCATAATAGAGTGTCACCTTTGCAGACGGATCTGCATGGTATTCCACAAAGGTTTTATCATCCAGCTGATAGGGACTTAAGACAGATACCGGAAGTTTCCCGAAGAACGCAAAGTACATTCCCTGTTTCACACATTTCTGAAGAATCTCCTCTGCATTGCAAAGCTGTTTTTTCTCCAGTTTTTTTTCTTTGGAATACGCTTCCAGAAGAGCAAGACTGCATACAAAATCAACCGGCCATTTCTCATCATAAGCCCGCTCCAGCAGACTTCTTACAAAAACACTCATCGGATATTCTTTTACAAATGCACCATATGCAGTCTGCGTAAGATATGCTCCTGTAATACGTTCCTTTCCGCTGTGATGAACATAATCCTCCAGGATCTTCTCTCCCTCTTTCCTGTAATCAGAAGTAAACATCAGAAGGCCAAGAAGCTTCTCTTCCAGTTCATAAGTATCCATCTCAAAGCCCTGCGCACTTTTCCATACAGATATCAGTTCATCTACAGGACCAAATCTGTATTCCATAAGATACTTCAGGATCACTTCATCATATTTTCCGCGTCTGTATACATCCGATGCAAGGGCAAGCAATTCGTCATCCTCCTCCATCTCACATCTTGTCAGCATTCTGCTGGTCAGCTTCAGCTGGCTCTCTATGCGGATTCCTTCATATCCGAATTGGGAAACAATGGACATTGCCTGCTGATACATTCCTCTGGAGATCAGTACTTCCAGAAGAGCTGTTCTGTCTACAGCCGCATATTTCTTATAATCCATCTGTCTCAGATAATTATCTGCTTCTTCTGCTCTGGTGTGTTCGGAATAATAAGAAAGCAGCTTCTCTCTGATACATTTCTGATATTCATCTGAAAATTCCTCTGACTCCGGGATCCTCTGGAATGCCTGAAGATTCTCCGGTTTCAGTTCTGTATGCTCACTGCAGTGAAGTACCAGTCCCGGCTCTTCAATATGAAAACCAAGAACCTTATCTGTCAGTTCACGCTCATCGAATAATTTCTTGATATTATAATCTACTGTTGATACATATCTTCTCTGCTTCCCATCCTGAAACAGGATCACCGCATCATCTGTATAAATTCTTGGATAAGCTACGCCCTGGATACATGGGTAAATTTCTTCTTCCCTGAGCTGTTCATGGCGCACGATCACATAGCGTATCTTCTTATCATCACAGTACAGTCTGTGTGTAAACAGCTTCTGCGCGAGCAGTTTTGCCTGTCCTTCTGTTTTGGGATTGCTTAAAAATTCCTGATAAAGGACCGCATAATTCTCATTCATCCGTCCTTCTTTCGCCTTGCGCATGGCAAAAATCTTCATATGATCCCTGTAATCCGCATATGTCTGTGGCTGACGGCCTCTGTTTCCCACAATACTTGCATAAATAAATGCCTTTTTATCATCTGCAAGAGAAGTATTATTATAGGTAAAATACATCAGAAGGGGCTTTGGAAGTTCTCTCTGATAAGATGTATCCATTGTTTCCACATAATATTCATATATCCTTGTCAGACGGATTCCTTTCTCCACTGCCAGGGAAAACCATCTGAAATATTCCGGTTTTCTCGGATTTCCAAGCATGATATATCTGCAGATTGCTTCCAGCGTATCATCGGATTCAAAAGCATCGTATCCCATTGCCAGTGCTCTGTACATACTGGTACAAAATTCTCTCTCATACCCTGTAAGATAGGCAAATCTCATCACCAGCTCTTCTGTCAGAAGACCTTTCTCTCCCGCAAATAAAAATACCTGTGTCCAGAAACTGCTCATTCTGTGAAGAAGTGTTGTATCACTGCTGATATAATTCCATGCTTCCAGATACAGAAACGGACTCCTGCAGCCTTTCTCAAAAAGTTCCTCCATCATAAATACTAGCCTTGAAGGGGAACCCTTATCCTCCGGATTCATCTCCAGCCAGAGTTTAAACAACAGGAAACTGTCTTCCTTCTGCAGAAAGAAATTGTACAGACGTCTTATCGCCTGTTCTCTGTCTTTGTGCAATCCTGTAAGAACGCAGAGATAAAGGTAAGCACCTGCCAGTTCCAGATTCTCTCTGACAAAGTTCTGATGTTTAAATTTCTTCAGGATTTCTCTTGCCTGCTCATCCTTTTCTTCCATATGAAGAATGTATGCTTCATACATCTGATATTCCGGATAATCACAGCCTTCTTCCCTTAACTGATTAAGGACAAATCTGCTGCTGCCGATCCATGTCTTACTGTCCATTCTTTTGCAGGAGTATTCTGCAAGGTCACGTAACAGTTCCAGCTTATGCCGTTTCACATGAATCTCTGTTTTGAGCTGCACTTTCGATTCCATGGATGCAGTGATCTGATAAGTCAGCTGCTGATAAGGACTCTTCACAGTGATCTCACCAAACTGACGTCCTTTTTTCAGCTTTTCTTTACGGATTACATATTCCACCTGATAATAGCTTCCTATAAAATCCTCATCTGTGACCACATGCCTGGAAACTTCCAGAAAATCGCCTTTCGCCTCTACCTCCAGCCTGAGATGTCCCCATCCGCTCCTCTGGACTGCAAAAGTTTCGCGGACAGATTCACTGATATCATAAAAGCTGTTCTGATCTGCCTTCAGTTCAATTTTTACAGGATCCTTTTTTCCCGTTCCGATCAGAAACTCTTCTACATGCTGAAATGTCGCAGGCTGTTTTGAGAGTCCCTTATAAAGAGCTTTCTCTTTCTGTCCGGCATTTCTTAACAGAAGTTCAAATCTGCGGTCTGTAAAAACACGATATGCTTCTTTAAAATCGTCCTTTGCAATATTCACAAAGGTATCCATATCCGGCACATCTCCGGCTGCACTTTTCAGTTCTGCTTTCTCTGTCTGAATAAGAAATGGCAGCTTATATTCTCCAATGTCTGTGGTGAAACAAAGCCATCCCTCATGTCTCTCACCCGGGTGCATCCCCGCACCGTCAATTCCATACTGCAGTCTCACCGTAGTTCCCGAAAATTTCTCGGTTCCCGGTACCACGCGCCTGTTGGAAGATGTAATATATCCACGTATTTTCTGATTATCCTCTGTTCCGAAATACAGTTCCCCTTTGTACACATCACCTGCTTTCAGAGTCACTTCTATTTTGTCCTGCGAAAAAAGGAGCTGCGGATGTTCATGTCTGAAATTTCCACTTAATAGTTCTTCTATCGTCTTTTTCAAAATTGTTCACCTTATATCCTTGCTTAAATTACAGAGCTACTGTTCACAAGCCTATTGCATTTAATTATACACCACAAAACACATCCGCGCAACAATCCGCTCTTCAGCTTTTTCGTTACTGTTCACTCCGTTCACAGTAACGTAGCCAAAATTCATTCCAGATTGCCTGCGGCAATGGAATTTTGGCTTGTATGTCTCGGGATTTTGGCATATTCATGCCAAAACGCCTCGCGGGATAGTGGTGTGTGAACAGTAACGCTTTTTCTCCTTAATTTAATATTGCGCACAGTTAAATTGTCTTATATAATAAAATATATCTTATGATTAGAGCAGATAATTTCTTCATTGTACATTATTTATCAGAAATAAGTATCTGCTCATAAAGAACGGAGGTGCTCTATGAAAAAATTAAAAGTATTTTCTATCTCAGCAATTCTTATTGCCATCTGCTGCTCTTTTTTATTTTCAGCTTCAGTATCCGCAGCATCAAAAAAGCGGAATAAGTTTGACCACAAGCCCAGCGGAAACATCTATTATTATGACGAAAATGGACATACCGTAAAAGGACTTGTCACGATCCGCGGAAAAAAATATTATTTTAATGAAAAGGGAATCCAGCAGAACGGCTGGCAGAAAATCAAGGGAGATTATTATTTCTTCCAGATCCGCAACGGCTGTTATGCCTCCATGGTAACTTCCCGGCGTGTAAATGGTATTTATCTTACCAAAAGTGGAGAAGCACGCTATAACAGTGAAGAAAAAAGAAAACTGAACCTTATGGTCACAGCTAACCAGGTCATGCGTCGTGTGACCAAAAGAAATATGTCCAAACCAGAGAAATTATGGAGATGTTATCTGAAGGCAGTCAGCTACGGATACGGTGGCACCGGCAATGACTACGATTTCCGTTACTATTATTCAAACTGGGATGTCAGCTATGCGGAGGATATGTTCTACCGGGGGCATGGCGACTGTTTCGCTTTTGCATCTGCATTTGCTTACCTGGCTAACGCAGTCGGATTTGAAGCCAAGGTTATCTCATCAGGCGGTCATGGATGGGCTGAGATCAAAGGAGAAGTCTGCGATCCGAACTGGGCAAAAGGCACAGGACATATCGAAAGATATTACCGTATGAGTTATGATCTCAGTGGTGTAGACGGACGTCCCTATTATAGAGGAAACAGGGCGTATGTAATTACAATCTGATCTCATCCGGACATTTTCTGACATATCAGGCAGATAAAACTATACGCTTCGCTGCCTGATTTATAGTAATCCTCTAAAATAACGCATCTTAATCCAAAAAGTTCCGGGTATCTGTATCTGCCAGATGTCCCGGAACTGTTACTGTTCACTCCGTTCACAGTAACGTAGCCAAAATTCATTCCAGATTGCCTGCGGCAATGGAATTTTGGCTTGTATGTCTCGGGATTTTGGCATATTCATGCCAAAACACCTCGCGGGATAGTGGTGTGTGAACAGTACCTCCGTTCTCAGTAATGTTGCCCAAATTCTCTATCCTGAGTTGACTTTCCTTTCTTTATATCGTATAATTAAATATTATTCATTCAAAAATATTTTTAAGAAAGAGGTTATCATCCATGCAGGATAACAAAAATTTTCTGGGCACAGAACCTGTTGGAAAGCTTCTTTTAAAGCTATCCATTCCAACAGTGATCGCCCAGCTCATCAACATGCTTTATAACATTGTAGACCGTATTTACATCGGCCACATCCCGGGGGAAGGCAGCCTGGCACTTACCGGTGTGGGAGTCTGTATGCCCATCATCATGATCGTCTCCGCATTTGCGGCACTGGTCAGTTCCGGCGGCGCACCAAGGGCTTCTATTTACATGGGAAAACAGGATAATAAATCTGCTGAGAATATATTAGGCAACTGTTTTATTCTTCAGATTATTATCTCTGTTATCCTCACTGCCATTTTACTGATCTGGGGCAGAGATTTATTACTGGCTTTTGGCGCCAGTGAAAACACCATCAGTTATGCAACAGATTATATGCATATTTACGCTTTCGGTACCTTGTTCGTACAATTAACCCTTGGTATGAATGCATTCATCACTGCACAGGGATTTACCACATTTTCCATGGTTTCCGTCCTGATCGGTGCTGTCTGCAATATTGTTTTAGACCCTGTATTTATCTTTGTTTTTCATATGGGGGTACGCGGTGCTGCACTGGCAACTGTTATCTCACAGGCAATTTCCACACTCTGGGTAGTTTTATTCCTCTGCGGCAAAAAGACACAGCTTCACCTCAGGAAAAAGCATCTCCATCTGGAGGCAAAGGTTGTTCTTCCCTGCATCGCACTGGGACTTGCTGCTTTTATCATGCAGTCAAGCGAAAGTATTGTAACTGTCTGCTTCAATTCATCTCTGCTTCGGTACGGCGGTGATATTGCGGTGGGAGCCATGACCATCCTGACCAGTGTTATGCAGTTTGCCATGCTTCCTCTTCAGGGAATTGCGCAGGGAGCACAGCCAATTTCCAGTTATAATTACGGTGCCAAAAACGCAGACAGAGTAAAGAAAACTTTTCGTTTGCTTCTGATCACCTGTCTGTCATATTCTGTACTCCTCTGGGCTGCTGTACAGCTTGTTCCCAGAGTATTTGTAAGCATTTTTACGGCAGATACAAGTCTTATCGAATTTACTGCACCAATGCTGAAAATCTATCTGGGTGGTCTGTTCCTCTTCGGTATCCAGATTGCCTGTCAGATGACCTTTACCTCCCTTGGAAAGGCAGTAAACTCTATTATTGTTGCTGTTGTCCGTAAGTTTGTACTGCTGATCCCGCTGATCTATATTATGCCTCATATGATATCTGATTCAACAACAGGCGTATATATGGCAGAACCCATTGCAGATATTACTGCTGTGATCTTTACCTCTGTTTTATTTACATTTCAGTTTAAAAAGGCACTGGCAGAAATTCAAAATTAAATACTGTACAAATCCATAATAAGGGGTGAACATTACAAAACGTTCACCCCTTAAATTATGCATTTCTATAGTCAAACGGATATTCACAATCCGCTTCGCTACTTGATTGATCAAAACAAGTCATTAATCACTTCCTGTACTGTCTGCAAACGCTCTGCTTTCCATGCTTTTGCACCACAGAAAAGAAGTCCCTCATCTACATTCCCTTTTACTGCATTGATCAGTCCGTCAGTAATACAGTAAGGTATTTCTTTGGGGCTGCATTTTACAAGACATCCATGACAGGGACTGTGTGAAATCTGTTCGCCGTTCATGACACGGGTCATGAATTTGTTCATAATGGCACGACCTGGCATTCCTACCGGGCTTTTTACAATGGCAATGTCGGATTCTTTTGCTTTTAAATGAGCTTCTTTATAGCGGATGTCTGCATCACATTCTTCCGTTGTAATAAAACGGGTAGCTACCTGAATGCCGTCAGCACCCAGATTATCCACTTTTTGGACATCCTCTCTGTTATAGATACCACCTGCTACAATCACTGGGATTTCTGTCTCATATTTCTCTGCGTAGCTTTTTACTGTTGCGATGATTTTCTTTATTTCTTCACTGTAGGATTCTTCAGTATATTTCTCCAGCTCTTCTTTATGAAAACCAAGGTGTCCGCCTGCCTGAGGACCTTCGATCACTACCAGATCTGCAGTTCTTTTGTATTTTCTGTCCCAGTATTTCAGGATTACTTTTGCGGATTTGTCTGTAGATACGATGGGCGCAATCTTTGTCAGACTTCCTTTTACCAGTTCCGGAAGCTCTGTGGGAAGTCCCGCACCGGAAATAATGATGTCTGCTCCGGCTTTTACTGCAGCCTTTACGTGAGATGCATATTCTTTCAGTGCAACCATAATATTGTATCCTATGATTCCGTCTTCTGAAATCTCACGGGCTTTTTTCATTTCGCCGGCAATGGCGCGTTCGTTGGCTGCTGCCGGATTTCTGTCGAAGTCTTCTTCCCTGTAGCCGATCTGTGCAGTGGAAATAATACCAACTCCTCCTGCTTTCGCAACAGAACCTGCAAGTCTGCCAAGACTGATTCCAACTCCCATTCCCCCCTGGATCAATGGAACTCTTGTGATTTTATCTCCTATTTTGAAATTCTTCATTGTGATTTTTCTCCTGTTATTTTGTTTGTATTTTAAATATTTTGATATTCAAAGTATATCACAATATTTATTCTTGTCAAGAGAAACCAGTTTATATAGTTTTTAATACTATATAAGTCCACAGATTTTGACAAAAAATCCGCTGATATGATCAACTTGTGTAATCATATCGGCGGATTTATTTATTTTCATTGAATTTTCCTCATTATGTTTTCTTTCAATGTTCTTTGATTCTCCAGAAAACAGACTTTCTTCTGCCATAACTATCTCCTACTTAAATTTATATTTGTTTTCTTATATCTTGTCCCTACCAACAAGTTGTATCATCACTTATCTTTATCTTTTTTCGAAAAAATAAGACTGCCAGATATACCAAACGATATACCCAGACATATTCCGATTCCAATTCCTGCCATGCTGTTTAATGAGTTTATAAAAACAACACTCCAGAGCGCCGCTGCTATTATTCCGACGGTGATACCTATAATTATCCTTTTGCATTTCATGAGCTTATCCTCCAGTGCCCGACTAGTAAATACTTTTCATTTCCATATATAACTGCTACTCCGCCAATGCATATTCATAAAATACGAATTCTGTTTCTCCGGTACTTTCATAATACTCCTGTGCTGTTCCGCAATTAACAAAACCGTATTTTTCATACAATTTCTGTGCTGGCACATTAGTTCCGATCGCATCCAGTCGCACTGCCTTTTTCTTTTTGTCTGCAGCCAGCTTGATGATTTCATCAAGTGCTGCTGTTGCCGCTCCATCTCCCTGATATTCAGGTAAAACCATCAGCAGATGAACCACCGCTACATCCTGATCATCCGCCTTAACTTTCCAGTGAATCTTTCTATATTCTTTTGACTGCGCATTAGTTACCGCTACTGCACCAATCACATCCACATCCTGCAAAATCAAGTACATTTCACCTTTTACAATATAAGAATTCCAATCGTCATCATTTGGATATATATTCTTTTTCCACTGCAGGATCTGACCATATTTCGGAGAACTGTCCAAAAGTCTCCAGTACAGTGTCCTGATCTGATCAAGATCTTTTATAGATACTTCTTTTAATCTAAGATTTTTCATTCTTGCTTTCTCCTCACCTTCTTGCCTTTCGGACAAGAAGCATTCCAACGCTCTCGTTCTTTCCAAATATTTTTCTCAATTATATCAGAAAAATAAAGAGTTCTCAATCTGACCAAAATCGTTTTATCTACAAAAGGTAACATCCTGTTTCATGACCGATATCTCGAAGGACAAATCCTAATGAACCAGTAAAAATCAAATTTTCAAAACCTCTGTAAAATCAATAAAGCCGATACAGGATTTAAAAGTCCCACATCGGCTTTTTACTTCGATTTCTTTTCCCTGTGATTTTTTCTGCCTCTAAAACATATCATTGTTCCATAACAAGGAAATCTATTGTACATCATTTTTTAAGTTCCTAAAGTTTCACTAAAGTAACGAGAATGCAACGCGCAGTTATTCAAACTTATAATTCCTTTCCAAGTTCATATCTACAGTATATCCCGGCTTCATATTACTCAAATATTCTTCACACGTCATGATTAACCAACCCCATTTTCTTCAAAAAATTTCTGGATTTTATCAAATGGAATTACATCCAGATTATCGTAAAGGTCTGTATGAACAGCCCCAGGAATTGTTAACAGTTCTTTATTGGATGTGTACTTGCTGTCCTTAATCATATTTTCATAAGCATCTTTTCCAAAATAATAGCTGTGCGCTTTTTCTCCGTGAACAACAAGGACTGCACTTCTGATTTCATTACTGTACTTTAATATTGGCTGATTCATAAATGACATACATCCAATACTATTCCAGCCATCATTGGAATTCAGGCTCCTTTTATGATAACATCTGCCTTTATAATACTCACTGTAATCTTTTACAAAGAAAGGTGCATCCTTTGTAACCGGAAGAGGAACACAACCACCGCCTCTGGAATATTCGCCTTTGCGGTATTCTTCTGTCCTGAGGGTATTCAGCGACTGTTTCTTCGCATAACGTGCTTCTTCACTGTTCTCAGAATCAAAGTACCCATTCGCATTTACCCTAGTCATATCATACATGGTAGATGCAACAGTTGCTTTTATTCTTGTATCCAGTGCAGCTGCGTTAAGAGCCATTCCACCCCAGCCACAGATTCCAATGATTCCTATTTTATCTGGATCCACATCTTCCCGAACAGAAAGGAAATCAACAGCAGCCATGAAATCTTCTGTATTAATATCCGGAGAAGCCATAAATCTTGGATTGCCTCCACTTTCCCCTGTAAAAGAAGGATCAAATGCAATGGTAAGATATCCTTTTTCAGCCATCGTCTGCGCATATAATCCGGAACACTGTTCTTTGACTGCGCCAAATGGTCCGCTTACGGCTATCGCAGGATATTTCCCAGATGTATTTTTCGGCTTATACAGATCTGCGGCAAGTGTGATTCCATAACGATTTATAAATGTCACTTTCTGATGATCTACTTTTTCACTCTGTAGAAAAGTTTTATCCCATTCAGATACCAGCTGTAATTCTTCTGTTTTTAACATATTTATCATCCTTCCATATACAAAATTTCTTGTAAATATACTAACAATAGTATATGATATAAACATCATACAACCTAAAGTTGACTTTAGGTCAAGCACGTTTTGAAAGAAGGTTTATTATGTATACAATCGGTCAGGTTTCTGCAATGTTTGGTCTTCCTGTTTCTACCTTAAGGTATTATGACAAGGAAGGTTTTTTCCCTAATCTGGAACGTAAGGGAAACATCCGTTATTTCAGCGATAATGAATTGGAAGCTCTTCGCATTATTGAATGTCTGAAGAAATCCGGTCTTGAGATTAAAGATATAAAGCAATTTTTTATCTGGGTATCTGAAGGCAGCTCCAGCTATGAAAAAAGGAAAGAATTATTTGAAGCCAGAAAATCAGCTGTTGAAACTGAAATTCAAGAACTTCAAAAAACTCTCTCCCTCTTAAAATTTAAGTGTTGGTATTATGAAACAGCAATGAAAGATGGTAACGAAGATGCTATAAATGCCATGTTACCTGACAAGCTTCCTGAAAATATACAGAAACTATATGACAAAGGGCATGAATGATTTTTGCTTTCTCCATCAAACTTGAATTTATCGTCTTGTTCCATTCTTATCAAAATTCTTTTTTAATGCTATTTCTGTTGGGAGAATAGACCCAATTAAAGGAATAAGTTGAACACCACAGATAATTCCTCCTATACTCCCAACACAATCTTCATTTTTTCCAATCACTAAAAGCATGAATATTACTGTTATCGGCAACATAACCATTCCACAGACATACCAGACTTTACCACAATATTTATGAGCAAATTCCCATGTGTCTTTGTTCTTCATAGACATCGAAGTCCGATATCCAAATACTGAATTTATTTCCTTTGGAGCCTTTTTCATAAAATATCTTCCAAAACCAATCATCGTAAATGGAAGAAGCAAATCCATAATCAACATAAAAATCCAAAACCCCATTGTAAACCTCCTTTACTACAACTCCCGATTTTCTCAATTCTCCAAACTGGAATTTCATAAACGCATTTGCTTCTTAAACGCAAACATTCCCTCATTGCCATCACCGACAAAATCGTCCGGTGTATCCGGCATAGGATGTTTTTCATTAAAAAATTCTGTAATATGAAAGCCGCAGACATTCACATAAAAATGAATGTTGCGCTTATCAAAGTACGGCGTACAGGTTTCCCATACTTTCGTGTTCGGATATATTCGTTCCAATTCAAACCATATCTTCTTACCGATACCATTGCTCTGAACTCCGTTCTTTACAAAAAGCAGGTCAAGATGGTTATGCTGTGTACTCTCATTGATAATAACAACAGCACCGCCCACCATTTCTCCATCGACAACGGCTTTATAGACAGCAGAACCCTCCGCATTCAGCGACTGGTCAATGTCCTTTTCAGGCAGAATAACAGCATCTGTTTTCCCAAAAGCATCTTCAAAACCTTTCTGAAATGCTTCCTGCATATCCGCCTTGTATTGCGTTAATTCTTTTGGTTCTATACAAACTAATTGGAAGGTCATTTTATATCTATCTCCTCAAAAATTCAAATTGTTACACTTAAAAAAGCGGAATTTCACCATCATAGTTTTCTGCTTTTTCCAATAGCGGTCCTTTAGCTCCCATCGTAAACGCGATGTCGCTACTGCGGATAGAGAGCAGCTCCATTCCGGGTCTCACCTTCAAAAAATCCATCATTTTCTTCGTAAGAAGAATTTGCCCCTCCTGTGAAATCTCTACCCAGCAGTAGGAACGCCCCTTGTATTTGATAAATTCGCCAGAACCTGCTGAGTAGTCAAGCAACGGTGGAGTATCGTCCAAAATATGACCAAGTTTTGACGGATGCAAAAGGCCTTTCCGGGTGACGCAGAAGCCACCGGTAATCTTACTTCCGGTAAAAAGATATACTTTTCCTTCATCTGCAATATGATATTCTTCCATTGCCTGCGGTGGAATCCGCAATGTTCCATCCGTCCGAATGAGTGATTTCCCGAAAATAAATTTTCCTCCCTTATTCATTTGTGGCATAAAAACACCTCCTGAAATTCCGATTGAGATTTCACCTGTTTTAAGAGATTTAATAACTGTTATATTTTGTTATTAAATTCTCCGCAAACCCTTGAAAACACTGGATTTGTCGCAGGTGAGCTTTCCCTTATTTTTTCCCTTGTGTTATATCGTCCCATCAGTGTTTATGAACTCTGATAAGGGCAAATACAAGGGCAAAAAAATTATATAAAACAGTATAACATAAAATAAAAGTGACATGGTGGACTGATTGAAATGCTTCTTAATTTTTGCTACTAATGATTGATTAAATGATAAGGAGATGGGATACGATGAGAACAATATTTGCAGAATACAATCCACAACGAAACAGCATTGACATTTATACAAATGTTGGCTATATGCTTCGCATTGACTGCTGGGAAGCCGAAAAAGATTTAAAAACCACACCCGGATCAGACTGTGCATTGACTTCACTTGCAGTCGATGAACCACTTGAATATGCGAGATTATATCTTGAGGGCAATTTACAGATGTGGGTAGATGCAGAAGATTCATTAGAGTTATAAAATGCAAGCAGCCTGTATGCTTCATTACACACAGGCTGCTTAATCAAATTTATTATAATTGATGAAAAATCGGTTGCATTTTGTCAAAAGTACAAAACTTTTTGAAGCCAAGTGCTTTTAATTCCTGTTATGATACTGAGGATATCCCAGCAATACTTGCTATCCCTGATACCTTATTCTTTCTACCAGCGTTTCCTTTTTCAGATTACTGCTTAAAACACAGGAAAGCACAATTTGTAGAATACCAACCAGAAGAATCATAACAAGAATTGGGATAAGAGGAACGTGATAAACGTTCATTCCAAAAATCCCATTATGCTTCGCATAGGAAAACAGTGCATAGCCAAGGGGCAGACCGGCAGCAAGTGCGACGCAGATGGTGCCAACCGTAAAAATCAAGCCCTGTATTTGTAAGCACAGATTCAACTGCTTATTGGTCATGCCTACCGCTTGCAGCACACCGTATTCCTGCTTCTTCGTGGTGATATTGATGATCATGGTGTTTGCCAGATTCATAAACCCAATGAGACCGACAATTGCCATGAACAGATAGCAGCCAAGCTTCATCATACGGCTTGCGTATTCTGCGGTTTGCAATTCTGCGTGATAGGTGTTCAGCTTGATATGAGAAGTATCGGAGAGCAGGTCATTCAGGCTTTGCTCTACAGATGCCACATCTTTTTTAGCACAATCCACCCACAGGTATCCATAAGATGTCCCTTTCGGATTTACAGAACGGTATACTTCTTCCGGAATGACCAGATAAGTGTCCGCGCTTACAAAGGAGCCTGCGATTTTTCCATGATAGGTATAGGTTCCGCTTCCGTTATCAAAGTTGAATGTAATCGGTGCACCCGCAGAATACCCGTCAGCTTCCATCCACATGGACCAGCCAAAGAAAACATCCCCGTTTTTGACAGCCTGTGCATAGTCCATGGAACCGATATCGCCATCCCCGCGCATCATTTCAAAATCCTCTTGATTTACGATTGCAACCGGAAATTTTGTTCCGTTCAAATCTGCAGAGACGATTTCTCTCGTCAGTACATCCGTTACACCGGGGATGGATTTGATTTCTTTAATCAAAGAATCATTCAGTGGGTTGTTCTGTAGGATTGTGTCCAGATTATTCTCCGAATAGGCTTCATCATAATTCTGGGAATAATCCAGCTGCAACTCAAATTGTCCATGGTTGATTGCAATCCGCGCCTCGTGCTCCGTGTCAATATTCCCAACATAATTAGAGATAATTACAAACAATACACAGGAAAGCCCCATGGTAAGAATCGTAGCAATGGTTCTTTTCGGATTGCCTGTCACATTTGCCATTGCCATGGAGAAAACGGTGACATCTTTTCTGCCTTTTCGTCTGCCCTGTTTTTGCGTTTTGGAGCTGTCAAGATACCGTGTCGCTTCGATGGGTGAAATCCGGGAAACAATTTTCATGGGCTTGCGCAGAGCCAAAACGACCGTAAGAAACGATACAAAAATGCAGATGAGCATAATTGTCAGTGAAAACAGAGGCACCTGATGGTTCTTGATTCCGGACGATACCAGATTTCCCTGCTCCACCAGCCAGTTGAAGCTGACTTTTGCAATCAGGAAACCAAACAGCAGCCCCAGCGGTATCGAAGGAACCGCCAGAAGAATGCCCTCACGAAAGATCAACTGCTTCATCTGCTTTCTGGTTGCACCCAGCGCCTTGATTTTTCCGTACTCCTGAACCTTCTGGGCGATCCCGACCTGGAAGATATTATAAATGACCACAACGGAAAACAGCACGATTCCGAGGATCAGGGTTCCACAAACCACAATCATTTCATAGCTCGGCTGCAATACCCACTGCAGGTAGAGGTCATTGATGATCACGTTTTTCTGGTCAATGCCGCAGGAATCCGCGATTTCTTTTATAACAGGCGCAACATTATTCATAGATACATTTGCAGAATCGCTCAAGGTAAAATAGATATTATATTGCCTGTCCCCCTCCGCCACACGCTCATTATAAAAATCCTGCGAACCGAATACAACATAGGAAGCCTCGATGGTATATTCATCCCGGTCATATAAAATCCCGCTGACAGTAAATTCCACCGGTGCGTATTCCGACTGCATGCCGGAACGGTACTCCAATGTTACGGTGTCTCCGACCTTTACATCATGGTATCCCACTGCATCAAAGAAAGCGCGTCCTGCGGCAATTTCCTGCGCCTTTTCCGGATAGGTACCTTCCTTCAACACATATTCCTGATTATAGGGAAGCATTTTCCTGACCGTTTCATCCGCACTGACAAAGCCGCCATTTTCATTTCCTTTCAGGATGCCCTCCGTACACATGATGCCAATATCAGATATCTCAGCTCTGCGTTCCACTTCTTTTAATTGCGTACCATCTGCGGTGATAAACAGGCCGTAGTTGCTTCCGTATGAGCTTGCCGCCTGACTTTTCTGTAAATGAATTACCCCATTTCCCACAGTACTGATGATAACAAGCAGCATCGTGGTCAGACAGATTGCCATCATGATCAGTATACTTCTTGTCCTGTTCCTTTTGTCATTG
>SKEG01000059.1_pt1 | contig 139181 bp, 109 predicted proteins | sample 4826631 | NCBI WGS metagenome assembly SKEG01 (sample SAMN11008815, study PRJNA524170) | human gut metagenome | biome: Human fecal sample; material: Feces; isolation source: fecal sample from pouch patient p26, p34, p50 | host: Homo sapiens | place: Israel: Tel-Aviv | collected 2016-11-02
TCTAATCCTGTTTGCTCCCCACGCTTTCGAGCCTCAACGTCAGTTACCGTCCAGTAAGCCGCCTTCGCCACTGGTGTTCCTCCTAATATCTACGCATTTCACCGCTACACTAGGAATTCCGCTTACCCCTCCGGCACTCAAGTATGACAGTTTCCAATGCAGTCCACAGGTTGAGCCCATGCCTTTCACATCAGACTTGCCACACCGTCTACGCTCCCTTTACACCCAGTAAATCCGGATAACGCTTGCCCCCTACGTATTACCGCGGCTGCTGGCACGTAGTTAGCCGGGGCTTCTTAGTCAGGTACCGTCACTATCTTCCCTGCTGATAGAAGTTTACATACCGAGATACTTCTTCCTTCACGCGGCGTCGCTGCATCAGGGTTTCCCCCATTGTGCAATATTCCCCACTGCTGCCTCCCGTAGGAGTCTGGGCCGTGTCTCAGTCCCAATGTGGCCGTTCACCCTCTCAGGCCGGCTATGGATCGTCGCCTTGGTGGGCCGTTACCCCACCAACTAGCTAATCCAACGCGGGTCCATCTTATACCACCGGAGTTTTTCACACCGAGCCATGCAGCTCTGTGCGCTTATGCGGTATTAGCAGTCATTTCTGACTGTTATCCCCCTGTATAAGGCAGGTTACCCACGCGTTACTCACCCGTCCGCCACTAGAATTAAATTAAATCGACCGAAGTTTCAATAAAGTAATTCCCGTTCGACTTGCATGTGTTAAGCACGCCGCCAGCGTTCATCCTGAGCCAGGATCAAACTCTCTGATTAAATGTTTGATTCACTCAAGATAACAAACTAGCTTAGTTATCTCTCGTTTTTACTGTTTTTGGTTTATTCAACCGTTCTTAAAAATGTAAAGAATTTTCGAGAATCGTATGTGTTTCACTGTTTAGTTATCAAGGTTATTTGCTGTCGTCTCTTGACTTACAGCTCGTTCATTATATCAGTTGCTTTTTATCTTGTCAAGAACTTTTTTATTTATTTTTCAAGTTCTTTCCAGATGTCTGTATCAGCAACTCTGATATAATATCATGTCTTCAGTTTCCTGTCAACATCTTTTTTCTATTTTTTTCAACTTTATTCAACCTGTTTCCTGTTGACTGCTGAAAAAAATCCGCCTCATTCAGAAGCGGATTTATCATATCATTCTTTCTGTTGCGCGTCAAGCACTTTTTTACTTTTTTTCCATTTTTTTGCTATTGTTTGCATTCTACGACTGAAAAGCAGAAAAGAGCCGCCTGATCGTGTTAATATTTCTGTTATTTCGTGACATAAAAAATATTCATAAAGATTCGGATCAGTATGTCCTGATCATAGAGCCAGCTTAACACCGTATCCTGTTTCACTGCTTTCAGGCAGGTTTCCCCAATCTCTGTGTTACACAAAACAGTCAGTACCAGAAACACGATCCAGAGGACCAGAATATACTTCGCCGCTGCAAAAGCAGCTCCTGCTATTTTATTTGCCCCCTTTATCACAGGAAGACGGGCCACCAGGTCCAGCATCCAGGTAATACTTCTGATCAGAAGGGTCGCCAGTATAAAGGAAATCAGAAATGAAATTCCATTTACCGCCATACGTGCCAGATACTGTGCAATATAATCGGAAAATGTGCTGACAGATAAATACTGATATACTTCCGCTGTATTGTTCTGTGTCAGTCCACTGGTCAGAAGTCCCGGAAGATTCATATTTTCAATCGCATTTTCCTGCGATTCTCCGGCATCTGTCCCGGAAGTTTCCTCTTTTTCTTCCACGAACTGTCTGCAGCTTTCCTGTATATTCTCATAAATGGATGTGTTTTCCCTGATGAACTGATTCACATAAGGATTGATAAACCATACCACCGCCATCGAGAGAAACACGCAGAGTAAAGAAACCACCTCGCGGATCAGTCCCCGTTTGTATCCTGTATAACAGGCAAACACCAAAAAGATCAGTACTGTGATCCCCAGCCAGGTTATCGTCATGTTTTTCCTCCTAACTCAGTTTTATCACATCTACACCGCTGTCCAGCACAAGCAGATACCGATTCCAGCCAATCTTAAAGAAATCTTTGATCGTTCCGTCCACACTTCCCATATATTTCTGAACGCCTCTGCTGTTCATCACACACATCTGAGAACTGTTATACATCAGAATATTTCCACCGCTCAGTTTAATGGTGGTATACGGAATGTTGAAATCCTGCTGAAATTTCAGTTTTCCGTCTGTTGTATATACTTCCATTGTATACTGTTTGTCTTTACTGTCATTTTTGAACACAAGTCCGATCATGTCATTGTCAAAAAATGTACTGACAATTTCCTGATCCACTTTCACGGTCTTTACTTCTTTCGGAATCTGGCTTCCCTGATAAAGAGTGAAACCGTTATCCTTGAGTGCCACAGACTGGTTGTTATCAAGATATTGGATCTGTGGTACCACTACGCCTTCATATTTATATCCGCTGACGATTCTGTCATCTTCATTCTGTCCCACATCTCCGAAATTGTAAAATGCCACATAGCTTGTGGTATCACTGCCTTCCACAAACTGATAAGTCACCATCATGACAACTCCGTCATCCGAAACAGCCACATCCAGCGGATAACCAGGATCATCCACCTTCGTCTGGTTCTCAGCGATTAGGCTTCCGTCTGTGCTGTAAAAGTTGATCCAGGTATCATCTCCTCCATCCAGGATTGCAGCCACCATTCCACTTTTTGACACTCTTGCTTTGATAATGCTGTAGGAAGTTGTGACACTTCCTGTCTTTCCGGATTTATCATAGATTTCCAGTTCCGTTCCGTCTTTATCTGCAATGACGGCTCTGGTTCCATTTACATCTGCCATCGGATTCTGCATCTGATATGTTTCACTCCAGAGAGTGTTCATCTTGTCAGAAACCAGCGAAACTCCGTCCGGACTGTATCTGAGGATATCTCCATCCATCTCCACATAACTTGTTGAGATTACGTCCTCCTGCTCGCTGGACTGTACGATCTTATAATTATGGTAGCTTCTCTTTTCCATATAAAATCCGACTGCTGCTATGGCCGCAACCACTGCCACCGCCGTAATGATCGTTCTTTTTACAGCATTTCTCTTATGTCTGGACCTTTTTTTATTGTAATCATTACCATATTCTTTTCCATTCTGTCTGCCCTGTTCTTTGGCCTGTTTCGCCTTTTCAGCAGCATATTTTCTTTTTTTTCGTTTCCTCATTATTTTTTTTAATGTATTTGCCATTTTTCTTACCTTAGTTTTACCTGCTTTTCTTTTTTTCCGTTTATTATAGCACACTTTTCATCACTGTTCACTGGTAATATCCCTCAAGATATTTTTTGCAGGCAAAGCTTACCCACCGTAGGCAGTTTACTAAGGTAATACAATAACCTCCCCCGGATAGATGATCTGGTCTGCTGTTATTCCGTTGAGCGCACATATCTGCGCGATTGCTTCCACACTTCCGTACCTGTCCATACTGATCTGAAAAAGTGTATCTCCCGGCTGGATCACATAAGACTCGTGAGCTGCTCTGGATGCAGCTTCCTCATTTTCCTTTTGTGCTGCCTCTCTGACCCTTTTCTGTGCTTTGCGGTCATCGGACTCTTCCTGATAAATCTGCGCTGCGGCATCTGCGTCACTGTTCTGCTCTGTCGTTTCTGTCATACCGCTGCTCTCGGCCTCACTGCTGCCCTGTACCGGTACCTGTTCTGTTCTGTCAGAGCTTTCATTCACTGTCTGGTTCTTATCCGCACTTTGTTCTTTTATTCTGCTATCCGTAGTCGTCTGCTGCTCTGAATTTTTCTCTACCGCCCCACCGCCTGAAGTGCCGGAGTCTGTCACATTTAAGTCTGCTGTTTCCTCTGCACTTTTTTCCGAATCCTTCTGATCCGTACTCTCCGGATTCTGCGTGTCCGTTTTTTGTGCATCTGTCCCTGTAGAATTAGTACTTTGTGTACTCGTGCCTGACAAATTCCGGTTTTCTTTTGCCGAACTGTTCGTTTCTCCCTTCGGTGACGGCGACACTTCCTCGACGATCACTGAAGAAACGGTCACACTGTCTCCTTTCTGCTGCTGAAATCCCTGATAATTTCTGTAAAAATTTACGCCCACCGCAAGAACAGCCACTGCAAGGCAGGCAGTTACCCCATAAGAAAAAACAGAAGGAGCTTCTCTCTCCTTCTTTTCCCCGTTCTTATCTGTAATGATTTTTCGGAAATCTTTTACCGCCTTGTCCTCATACTGTTCCCCGATATCTGGCTGAAGCACTTTGTTCTTATCCAGCATATAGCTTTGCATGTATGGATTTTTCTCATAATAAAGGTAATATCCGCCCAGTCTTGTCATGGTGTTATTTTCATAACGGAAAAAAGCATCTTCTCTCTCCTGAGGTTCCAGAAGCATCAGTACTTTTTCACCGCCAAAATGTTTCAGATGTACTTTCGTCAGAACTTCGCTGATTTCTATTGATAGCTGCGGCTGTGAATAGAACCAGCCCACAATTTCCTGATCTTCGAAATATTTTTTCTGTTCTTCATGGATTTTCTGCCATATCTCCGTGGAAAAATCAATATGATCCAGAGCCGCTTCCATGCCTTCGGCCATGACAGCTCCTTTGATAAAAAGATATGTGGTTCCTCCCTGCCACTTTGTCTCCCCTGTGAGGACTGCCACTCTGGTTTTCGTCTTTCCTGCTTCTTCCGCTCTGGCAAGACGTACCAGAAAAGTGTACACATAATCCTCCATATAAATTTTGTAATCCTCTCTGATCAGACCGATCTGCCGTATATTTTTGGGTAAACCAAACGTCCCCTCACCGTTTTGTGCTTCCTGGTTTTCCTCCTTATAAATGACTTCTATCATGTCCAATCACTCCTTCGGATACCAGAATAACACAGGCAAATCGCAGATTTTATCACATTCTAAGAGCAATTCACAAGAATTTGGCGACAGATTTTGCATAATTTTTATGAAACCGGGATATGATGAAACAGGTAACCAGAATATGGAAATAAAAAAATATCCGCAACGCTGCAAAGCTGATTTTCAGCCCGGCAGATCTTTGGCAGAACTCTCATGGAGGTTTCTATGGTATTTTATGTAGACTCACAGAAAGACAATTCCCCGCAGGAAATTGCTTTTCTTTTAAAAAAATGTATTCTTCATCACCCCGGTTACTGGTCGGAGCTGATTTTTCTCTGTATCGGAAGTGATCGAGTGACCGGAGACTGTCTTGGACCTTATATCGGACACCAGCTTCTGGATCACCTGCGCACAGACAATCCGGATACACAGGGAATTTATGTATACGGTACTTTAAAAGACCCTGTGCATGCCTTAAACCTGGCAAAAATCTCACGTCAGATCAGAACGCTCCATCCAGACGGTCTGGTGATCGCCGTGGATGCCTCCCTTGGACAAAAAAAGCACCTGGGGTATGTGACCATTGCAAGTGGTGCACTCTACCCAGGTGCCGGAGTTCAGAAAGAACTTCCTCCTGTGGGTGATATTCATATTACAGGGATCGTAAACATCGCAGGACTTCTGGAGCAGTTAACGCTTCAGACCACACGCCTGTCTACTGTGATCTCGCTGGCAGATACCATCACACAGGGAATTTTAAATTATACAAATTCTTTAATCTGTTTGTAGATGCCTTCTGCGTCAAGACCGTATTTCTCAAGAAGAGCTACAGCAGGGCCTGATTCACCGAATACATCGTTTACACCGATACGTTTTACAGGTACAGGTGCTTTTTCAGACAGGCATTCGCATACAGCTCCGCCAAGTCCGCCGATTACAGAATGTTCCTCTACAGTTACAACTTTGCCGGTTTCTTTGGCTGCTGCAACTACGAGTTCTTCATCAAGAGGTTTGATTGTGTGAATATTGATCACCTTTGCATCTACACCGTCTGCTGCAAGCTTCTCTGCTGCTTCCAGAGCAGGAGCTACGCAAAGACCGTTTGCGATGATGGTAAGGTCTTTTCCTTCACGAAGGACGATACCTTTACCTAATTCAAATTTATAATCTGGTCTGTCGTTGATGACAGGAGCTGCCAGACGGCCAAATCTCATATATACAGGTCCAACATGCTCGTAAGCTGCTTCTACCATAGCTTTTGCTTCGATATCGTCAGAAGGGCATGCAACAACCATTCCAGGAATTGCTCTCATAAGTGCGAAGTCTTCGCAGCACTGATGGGTTGCACCATCTTCACCTACAGAGATTCCACCGTGAGTAGCACCGATCTTCACATTAATCTTCGGATATGCGATGGAGTTACGAACCTGCTCGAAAGCACGTCCTGCTGCAAACATAGCGAATGTGCTGGCAAAAGGAACTTTTCCTGTGGTAGCCAGACCTGCAGCGATACCCATCATATTGCACTCAGCAATACCGCAGTCGATGTGACGTTCCGGAAATTCTTTCTTGAACATACCTGTCTGAGTAGCTGCAGCAAGGTCAGCGTCCAGAACGACCAGATTCTCATGTTTCTTACCTAATTCAACCAGTGCAGCACCGTAGCTTGCTCTTGTTGCGATCTTCTTTACTTCTGACATAATGCTTCACCTACCTTTTCTAAGTCTGCCATTGCCTGTGCATACTGCTCGTCATTCGGAGCTTTTCCATGCCATCCGGCCTGGTTTTCCATGAAGGAAACGCCTTTTCCTTTTACAGTTTTCATAATGATTGCTGTAGGCATTCCTTTGGTAGCCTTAGCTTCATCAAAAGCTGCTTTTAACTGATCCATATCATTTCCGTCTGCAACGTTGATCACATGGAAGTTAAATGCTTCAAATTTCTTATCGATCGGGTATGGAGAACATACATCGTCAATCTTACCATCGATCTGAAGTCCGTTGTTATCTACGATCACTACAAGGTTGTCCAGTTTTCTGTGGCCTGCGAACATAGCAGCTTCCCATACCTGGCCTTCCTGAATCTCGCCGTCACCTAATAAGGTGTAAACACGATAGCTCTCGTTGCTTAATTTTGCAGAAAGTGCCATACCTACTGCTGCAGAGATTCCCTGTCCCAGAGAACCGCTGGACATATCAACGCCCGGGATATGTTTCATATCCGGATGTCCCTGTAAATAAGATCCCAGATGACGAAGAGTCTTCAGGTCTTCTTTCGGGAAAAATCCTCTTTCTGCAAGTGCAGAATAGTATCCTGGTGCTGTGTGGCCTTTGGAAAGTACGAAGCGGTCACGGTCAGCTTTTTTAGGATCTTTCGGATCAATGTTCATTTCTTCAAAATATAAGTATGTGAATACATCTGCTGCAGACAGCGATCCGCCCGGATGTCCGGCTTTGGCAGCATGTACTGCTGTAACGATGTCTTTGCGGACTTCGTTTGCAATTTTCTGAAGTTCTAATTTTTCCATTATAGTAAATTCTCCTTATTCGCCGAATACTGCTTTATAATCGTTCTGGAATTTTACGATACCTGCATCTGTCAGAGGATGTTTTGTCATCTGTACGATTACGCTGTATGGAACAGTTGCGATGTCAGCACCAGCAAGTGCGCAGTCTGTTACATGGATCGGATTTCTTACGCTTGCAGCGATGATCTCTGTTTCGATTCCCGCTACTTCGAAGATCTCAGCGATCTCACGGATCAGGTCAACGCCTCTTACGGAAATGTCATCAAGTCTTCCAAGGAATGGAGAAACATATGTTGCACCAGCTCTTGCAGCAAGAAGTGCCTGGTTAGCTGTGAAGATCAGAGTAACGTTTGTTTTGATTCCTTCTGAATGAAGAACTTTAACTGCTTTCAGACCTTCTACTGTCATAGGGATCTTAACAACCATGTTTGGATGGATTGCTGCGATCTCACGGCCTTCTTTGATCATGCCTTCAGCGTCTGTTGTGGTAGCTTTTACTTCACCGCTGATCGGTCCGTCTACGATAGATGTGATCTCTTTGATTACTTCGTTGAAATCTCTTCCTTCTTTTGCGATAAGAGACGGGTTTGTAGTAACACCACAGATTACACCCATATCGTTAGCTGCTTTAATATCTTCTACCTTTGCTGTGTCAATAAAAAATTTCATGTTCTTAACCCTCCTGATTTTGCTTACCATCTGCTCTGAACCAGTGTCCTCTTTTCGCAGGACAGTGGTATGTGAACTGTTATAATTTTTGCTCACCCGCAAGCGTTCGTTTGTTGATGATTTCATTATATCAGAGTTCTTCGGAAGGTCAAGTATCCGAAAAATTATTAATAATTTTTCTATTAATAATTATATTTTCTATTAATTTTCATCACCTTGTGAAAGGATTATCAATCAGCATTTTTGTAGATTTTTATGGGATATCGTATTTTCAGTTGTGTTCTGAAGTTCCAAATTATTATTAATAATTTCGTACGGCGTATTTAATTAATTTTCCCGGAAAGGTTCTTCCGGGTTCTTACATATCCGGTTGTACGCCTGGATATGAGTTTGGGCGTGTATTCAATGTTGTAAAGACTGATCGGAGCGGAATCCGTCAGGGCTCTTTCCCTGGTGTCGATCTTTCGCAGGATAATATCGCATGCGTCCTGACCTTTCAGTGCTACGAAATGGTCGATCGTTGTCAGTGAAATCCTGCGGATGCTGGAATAGAATATATTATCACATCCGATGACTGACACATCTTTCGGAACATGAACCTTGGCCTCGTGGAGTGCATCCAACGCTCCGATCGCCATCATATCATTCTGACCGGCGATGGCAGTGAACTGTCTGCCCTCCTGAAGCAGTTCCATAGTAAGCTGATAGCCCATGGAATACTCGGTATCCATTCTGGGGATTCTGGAATCGATCGACTCATCTGCCGCCTTTATGATCACATGGTCCCTCAGACCTTCTTTCTCAAATTCTTTTACAAAACCGTTTACACGCTTGCTTCTCTGCCACTGTCTTCTGGTCAGCGGCGGAGTGATAAATGCCACATCTCTGTGTCCCAGGTCAAGCAGATGTCTGGCCATCATTTTTCCCACCACTGTATTATCCTGATTGATGGCATCTACTGTGGTAGTCTTCTCCTTGTTACTGATGATAACAAGAGGAATCGCCTGCGCCAGTTCCTCTACCTGCTGCTGGAAATCCGGATTTGGATTGCAACTGTAGATGATTCCCTGAGGCTGGATGGTGTGCATCATCCGGAGGTATTTCTCCTCCAGGCGGGCATCTCTCTGTGTATTGCAGATAAAGACGCCGTAGCCCTGCTTGTTGGCTACTGCCTCTACTCCCTGGAGCAGAAGCACGTAGTACGGACTAGTCAGAGTGGGACAAAAGACAACGATCAGTTTTTCCTTTTTGCTGTCTTTTTTGTTTTTGCGGCCCGGAAGCTGGTAGCCTAGTTCTCTGGCTGCCTGTTCTACTTTCTCCACCGTCTCTCTGGAAAAAGAAACGTTGTATTTCTTATTCAGGACCATGGAGACAGTTGCCTGGGAGACTCCGGCTTTTCTGGCCACATCGGAAGAAGTTGCTTTCTTTTTTGGCAAAAGGACTCCTCCTTTTTGTTAAAGTTCTACACGGCCCTCAAGAGCACGCAGCAGAGTTACTTCATCAATATATTCCAGGTCGCCGCCTACAGGAACACCGCTGGCGATCCTGCTTACTTTGATTCCGGTCGGCTTGATCAGCTTGCTGATATACATCGCTGTGGTTTCTCCCTCCAGACTGGAGTTCGTCGCCACGATCACTTCTTTTACGTCTTCTTTTGTGAGACGCTGCATCAGCTCCTTCAGTTTGATATCATCCGGACCGATTCCCAGCATCGGAGAAATCGCTCCGTGAAGCACATGATAAACGCCGTCAAATTTGCCGGTTTTCTCATATGCCGCCAGATCTCTGGTATTCTCCACCACCATGATCGTAGAATGGTCACGCCGGTCATTGCTGCAGATCGGGCAGATTTCCTGATCGGTCAGTGTATAACAGCACTTGCAGTACTGCACTTTTTCCCTTGCACTGGTGATTGCGGAAGTCAGTTGTTCCACCTGGTCTTTCGGCATATTCATGATGTGAAATGCCAGACGCTGGGCTGACTTTGCCCCGATTCCCGGGAGATGGGAAAGCTGTTCAATAAGCCTGTTAATATGACTGCTGTAGTATTCCATCAGAATGGAAGTCCTCCGCCAAGGTTGCCAAGACCGCCTGTCAGTTTGGACATAACTGCCGCAGATTCTTCTTCCACTTTACGAAGTGCTTCGTTTGTTGCTGCAACAATCAGGTCTTCCAGCATTTCGATGTCATCCGCATCTACAACTTCTTCCTGAAGTTTTACTTTGGTTACTTCTCTTTTACCGGAGATTGTTACTTCAACAGCTCCGCCGCCTGCGGTAGCAGTGAATTCTTTTTCTTCCAGTGCTTTCTGGTTCTCTTCCATCTGGCGCTGCATTTTCTGCGCCTGTTTCATAAGATTATTCATGTTTCCCGGCATACCCATTCCCGGGAATCCTCCACGTTTTGCCATGGTAGTCCTCCTTATTTTTTATGATTATTATTACTTTACGAATTACTGTTTTACAAATTCCTATTTCATTAATTCCGGTACTGTTATATGCGAATTTTTGAAATATAAGTCATTTGCTTTATTCTTCATTCGGATCTTCTTCCATCACAACATCCATATGAATGTTTTCGCGGATTGCCTGATCTACCGTGATCCGGGAAAGGTTTGTGTGCTGATGCTGATTTGCTACCAGCATCTGAACCTCCACTGTCTTTCCTGTCTGTCTGGCAATAACCTCCTGAAGTTCCTGCTTTGCTTCCGGATTGTCCACATAGGACTGACCCAGGAAATCCTGAAATTCCACATAAAGGATCGGTTCTCCTGTTTCTCCGTTATATTTGGGAACTGCTTTCTGAAGCATCTGCTTGAACATTCCCGATGTCTGTCCGGTAATGGCTCTCCATCCTGCTACGATCTTCTGAAGATCCTCCGGTGCAGCTTTCACAGGTGCTGCTTCCTTCTTTCCTCCTAAAACGGAGTCTCCGGCTGCATCTGTCATGCCTCCTGGCTGTGAGACAGCTCCATTCTGAACGATCACCTGCTGCACAGGGCGTTCTGCCATCTGCTGTTCCAGACTTCTGATACGGTCCAGCACAGAATCCAGATTTGTCTCCATCGCAGGACGGCACAGCTTGATCAGTGCAATCTCCACCAGTACACGTTTCTGAGTCGCATAACGGATCTGATTGGAAAGATCTGAAAAAATCCGGATGTACCGCATCAGTGTCTCCACTTCAAGCATGGTACTCTCTTCTTTCAGAAGTTTCATATTTTCAGAGGAAACATCGATTGCCTCTTCCGGATTCTCAGATGTTTTTACCAGAAGCAGATTTCGCAGATACCAGGTAAAGTCGCCTACAAACTGACTCAGCTCCCTGCCTCCTACAATCAGTTCCTCCAGGATATGAATAGATGAGGTTACATCTCCCTGGATTACTTTTCTCAGAAGTTTACTGAAGACTTCTGTATCCACTGCTCCCAGAACATCCAGCACCTTGTCATAGGTAAGTGTCTGCCCCAGATAAAAAGCAATACACTGATCCAGAAGGCTGAGTGCATCTCGCATGGAACCGTCCCCGGCTTTGGCAACATAGCGGACAGCTTTTTCCTCTGCTTCCACACCTTCGATCTTCAGAAGTTCATCAAGGCGGGCAGCAATCGTATCAATTGTAATTCTGTGAAAGTCATATCTCTGACATCTGGACAGGATTGTGATCGGAATCTTGTGTGCCTCTGTGGTCGCCAGAATAAACATTACATAAGACGGCGGTTCCTCCAGTGTTTTCAGCAGGGCATTAAATGCACCTGTGGAAAGCATATGAACCTCATCAATGATGTATACTTTATAGTTTCCCTCTGTAGGTCTGTAGGAAACTTCTTCTCTGATCTCACGGATGTTGTCTACACCATTGTTGGATGCAGCATCGATCTCGATCACATTCATGGCAGTTCCGGCCTGGATTGCCTTGCACATGGCACATTCATTACATGGGCTGCCATTGACCGGATGCTCGCAGTTCACCGCTTTCGCCAGAATCTTCGCCACAGTAGTTTTACCGGTTCCTCTGGTTCCGCAGAACAGATACGCATGACCGATGCGGTTATGTTTGATCTGATTGGTCAAAGTTGTCACTATATGATCCTGACCCTTGACATCGTCAAAATTGTCTGGTCTGAATTTTCTGTAAAGGGCAGTATAACTCATGAACAAACTCCTATCTTATCATCACAGCCGCCGCGGAAAAGATTCCCGCGGCGGTATTTTTCTGAATTGCTGTTGTATTAATATCAGATAAAAAATCTGATATCAGCATACGCTCTTGTAGTTTAAACGAAAACGTACGTTTCAGTCAAGTATTGTTTTCTTATCTTATTCTTATTATAGAATGATTTTTATACAGTGCCAAACCGCAAATCCTGTCCGACCTGTAAATTAATCGCCGAAGCTGATTCCGATCTGTTTGGCAGCGAGTACAAGCTGGTCTTTCGGAGAAACCATTTTTAATTTGCCTGCACATTCTTCCAACGGCACACGTTTAATTTTGCCGTTTACCACACCGATCATGACACCATACACACCGTCAATGATGGACTGTGCTGCACCTGCACCGATTCTTGTGGAAAGAACACGGTCATACGGGCAAGGTTCTCCACCTCTCTGTGTATGTCCTGGTACGGTGACACGTACTTCACTTCCGATTTCTTTATAAATCTGATCTGCGATCTCATAGGAAACAGACGGATATTTCTTTGCTCTTGCTTCCAGTTTCTCTTTATATTTCTTCTTCGGGAGTTCTGCGTCTTCTTTGGAAATGGCACCTTCTGCAACTGCAAGAATTGTGAAGCGTTTGCCTGCTTTTGCACGTTTCTGGATCGCTGCTGTAACCTTTTTGATATCATACGGGATTTCCGGAATCAGGATGATATCTGCACCGCCTGCAACACCGGCATGAAGAGTCAGGCTTCCAACTTTATGTCCCATGATCTCTACAATAAATACACGTCCGTGGGAAGAAGCCGTGGTGTGGATACAGTCAATGGCATTCGTCGCAATATTTACCGCACTCTGGAAACCAAAGGTCATATCTGTGCCATAAATGTCATTGTCAATTGTTTTCGGAAGGTGGATAATGTTCAGTCCTTCTTCTCTCAGAAGATTGGCTGTTTTCTGCGTTCCGTTACCGCCGAGGATTACGAGACAGTCGAGGCAGAGTTTATAATAAGTCTGCTTCATTGCTTCCACTTTATCCAGTCCGTTCTCATCCGGAACACGCATCAGCTTGAACGGCTGTCTGGAAGTTCCGAGGATTGTTCCCCCCTGTGTCAGGATTCCTGAGAAGTCTTTGGCTGTAAGCATGCGGTATTTTCCATAGATAAGCCCCTTATATCCATCGTCAAATCCGTAAACTTCCAGTTCATCCACATTGTTGGTCAGTCCCTTTACTACTCCTCGCATTGTGGCATTCAATGCCTGACAGTCACCACCACTGGTAAGCATACCTATTCTTTTAATCATGATCGTATCCTCCATTTCTGTGTTTTAACAATTATCCATATCCGCAGTTAGACACGCCGTATATTTATGTGCTGTTCTCTGAAAAAAGATCCTGTCTGCTGGCTTTTCCACCTGTAGCAGTTCGCTTCAGCAGCATAATACCTCGCCACAGCACCATAACATATCTGTTTCCAGAATAAAGATAGTTTCTTTCTGTTTATTATATAATATTTACTGTTTTCACACAATAGTGTTGGAAAACTTTTGCATTACTATTCCTGTTGTTTTTGTTACTGTCCGATACAATATTTTTCAGGAAATCATATATGGCTTATGGCACTTTTTCCTTGACAAAACCGCCCCTCACCTATATAATCAAGAGTGCGCAGCCGGGGAGATAGCGGTGCCCTGTACCTGCAATCCGCTACAGCAGGGGTGATGCCAATCCGAGGCTTGTATCCTGTGGAGCTGCCCTTTATAAGTGGCGTTGACGTTTGGGTCTTACGCAACAGGAATCTGTGAACCGTGTCAGGACAGGAATGTAGCAGCACTAAGCAGAAGCTCTTGTGTGCCGTAAGGGTGCCTGGGCTGAGTTAACTGTAGAGGTAACGTCTGTGGGACCATTCCGAAGTGCGGCGCGCAAAAAAGAATATTCATGATGTATCTCATCGTTATAAAAAGCATTCAGGATTTTATCTGCTGATAATCTTCTGAATGCTTTTCTTATTTTGTGTTTTTTATGATTTGTAAAAAGTCAATATACAAAAAGCCCATATAATAACAGAAGCAGGGAAGTTCCCTGCTCCAATTATGTTTCTTTTACTTAAATGATTTTCATCAGGCAGAAAAATCCATTAATCCTCTACCGCCTGTACCCGGCTTCTGTTCTTATATTTCTTCATCACATGGAAATAGTAAGGTACCAGCGGAATCAACGCCGCGATCCAGGCTGTCGGGTCAGCCAGGCAGACTCCTGCAAAGGAAGTATGTCCTGCAATCAGCACAACAATTCCCGCTCTTGCCACCAGTTCGAATACGCCGCCCAGCATCGGCACAAGTCCATATCCCATTCCCTGTAATGTATTTCGATACAGGAAGATGCTTCCCAGAAACGGATAAGCCCAGAACACAGTCCGGAAGTAGGTAACTGAAACCTTCACCACATCCTGTTCGGACGGATCTACAAACAGATAGGTGAGATATTTTCCAAAGAAGAACATCAGGAACATGACAAAAACGCTCCAGCCCCAGATCATAAACTGTGTATAGCGCACACCGTTTTTCACACGATCCATCTTACCTGCACCACGATTCTGTCCGACATAAGTTGCAATAGTGGCTCCAAATGAAGTAAATACTGTGGCAAAAATATTCTGGATCTTGCCTGCTGCCGAGAATCCTGCCATATATACCGGTCCGTAAATATTAACCGCACTCTGTACAATGATCGTTCCGATCGCTGTGATGGAAAACTGAAGTCCCATCGGGATTCCCAGTTTCAGAAGTCTGCCGAAACTGCCCCAGGATATCTCAAAATTCTTTCGTTCCAGATGAAGGATCGGAAATCTTTTGATAATATAAATCAGACAGCATACCGCGGAAATTCCCTGTGCGATCACAGTCGCATAACCACATCCTTCAACTCCCATTCCAAATACTGCGATAAACACCACATCCAGAACCACGTTAATGGCTGCTGAAATGATCAGGAAATAGAGTGGTGATTTGGAATCCCCCAGTGCTCTCAGGAATGCCGCAAGAGCATTGTACGCACCGGTAATGATAAGGCCCGCATAGATAATTCCCATGTAGGCAGTTACATCATTAAATACTTCCTCCGGTGAATTCATCAGATGCAGGATTGGTTTATTTGCCAGACCGAATCCTATCGTCATCGCAATGGAAAAAGCTGCCATCAGATAAATGGACATGGCAACATAATGCCGCATCCTGTCGTATTTCTTTGCACCAAACATCTGCGCTATGATAATGGCAAATCCGCTGCAAAGACCATTCAGCCATCCGGTTACAAAAAACATCAGAGATCCGGTACTTCCAATCGCAGCCAGCGCATTAACACCGATAAACTTTCCGGCAACAATCGAATCTGCAATGTTATAAAACTGCTGAAAAAGATTTCCCAGACACATGGGAATCATAAATTTTATGATCAGACTCACCGGATTCCCGACGGTCATATCATTTGTTGTATCTTTTTTCATTCTTCATCTGCCTCTTCTTGAATTTGCTGATCTTCGAGTTTCTGCTGTTCTGCTTTCCGTGCAGCCTTCTCCTGCTTCTTTTTTTCACGGAGTCTCCTGAAAAATTCGGACAGCATCACAGAGCATTCCTCTTCCAGAACCCCCTGCGTGATTTTTACCTGATGATTAAATCCGTCCACCTGCAAAAGATTCATGACAGAACCCGCACAGCCAGCCTTGGCATTCATGCATCCGATCACCACTTCATCTATTCTGGACTGAACAAGTGCCCCGGAACACATCTGGCATGGTTCCAGTGTCACATACATCGTACATCCCTCCAGCCGCCAGTCTCCCAGTTTCTTACTGGCTTTACGGATCGCATTCAGTTCTGCATGCGAGAGTGTATTCTTATCTGTATTTCTTCTGTTATATCCACGCGCAATGATCTTTCCCTCATGCACAATCACGCAGCCGATCGGCACCTCCTCCAGAGCCTCCGCCTTCTTCGCCTGACGGATGGCTTCTTTCATAAAACGTTCCTGCTCTGTCACCTTCATCTTCCTTTCTGTTAATATCCATATTATTTCCAACAATAACAATTTTTCATAAAACTGCTGTTTTGCCTGAACAATTTACATAAAAATAGTCCGGAACTTTCATTCCAGACAATCTACCTACCAGATGTTTTTACAATAGCAAAAATGTCTCATAAAATCAACTGCAAAATGCACCTAAAAAATAAAAATTTTTAAAGAAGGTCTGGGCAACTTTTTTTCGTTGTCCAGACCTGTCTGTCCTATAGCCTTTTCTTTATACTGTTTTACTGTACAGAGATATCTGCCCAGCTTTGACCAATAATTTTTACTTTCTTCTTATCGAATGTCACATTTTTCTTATCACCACGGCAGCTAATCAAAGCCATTGCTCCATATGTCGTAAGTGATCCTCCTGTCATGGAGAATTTCTTTCTTCCCTTCGCTATCTCAATTGCATATACTGATGCACCGCTGGTAAATTCTCCACCTGTAATCACTGTTGTGCTTTTCTCTCCGCACTGCAGAACAGGACCATTTTCAGATAAGAATGTTCCGCCTTTTATGGTCATAACCGCACAGTTCTGGATAGAGGCACATGTTCCGCCATAATTTCCTCCGGAAATAGTAACCTTACCATTCTTGTTATAAACAACAGCAGGCACTTTCTTCCAGTATGAGTGTGCATATCTTCCGCCTTTTAAATTTACAGTAGCTTTTTCTGAATAAATAACCGGATAATCACAGGAATCATCATAGTTTCTGAAAGTTCCGTCATTGATTGTTACCGTTCCTGCTTTCGCATAGACACAATTATATTTTGCTTTTACTTCCGCTTTTTTTATCAGTAATGTTCCGGCATAATTACAGAATGCAGAATATTTATTGGTTGTAACTTTTCCATTGTTAAAGATTGTTTTTCCTCCATTTGCAATCTGCTCATAATTTCCGCTCTTTACTGTTAATGTAGCACCTTTTTGTACAAGCACCGGTCCGGTTAAAGTTCCATTCATAAGTGTTACCTTTCCTGCTCTGATGTCAAAACTTCCTTTAGTTACATCAGGTACCTTTGAAGTAATTTTGTGTTTATTCATATCAAAGGTATAGGTTACATTCTTTTTGGATACAAGTGTGGTTTTCAGGGTTACATTCTGATTCAGTGTAATTGTCTGGCCATTCTTTACTGCTGTCAGGGCTTTCTGTACTGTTGCATAGTTCTTCTTTCCGATAGAAGCCTGTCCTGCCGCTGACACATTCATGCTGTACATAAGAGCGATTGTTAATGTCAGCAGCATGACTCTTAAAACTTTTTCCAGTTTGTTTCTCATGTTTTTCTTCTCCTTTTTCATATTCTGCCTGAGCATTAATGATAAATAAAACCGTACATATTCTTTTTGCAGCTGTCTGATATCTTAATGTATATCACTAACTTTAATCATTTTTTACAAAGAAAACTGTACAGCAATATTTCTAAAAATAATCATACATTTTCCTTGTTCCAATATATTTACTCGGCCTGATAATAACATTTCCACCAATTTGGTTATTTGTTCTTTCAACAGAGATTGCTGGATACAGTTTTAAATCTTCATCCGATCTAGGTGCTAAAGTCCCACCCGTCATGCTAAATTTCTTGACTCCCGTGCCCACACCTATTTCTTCAAAATACCCTCCTGTAATAATAGTTGTTGTATGAATTGTGCAAGACAATACTTTTCGTACAGTTCCACCAGTGATTTTTAAATTTCCCTGCGACCATATAGAACAATTTCCAGCAAATCGATTTGTATTATTAAATGTTCCTCCTGAAATAACACACTGTGCAAGAGGTTCAATTGTCAATGAAAAGAAAGAACCTCCCTTTATATAGCACTTTCCCTGACGAATTCTTATTGGTTCACTGAACTTACCACTGTTAATCGTTAATGTTCCATTCCAACCATCCATTTTTTTTACTGTACACTTTGTAACTGTCAACTTATTTTTTTCATCATCCTGATAATTTGTAAGGATTTCATTTACCTTACATTTGGATAATTCGCAGATACCACGGTTCAAAATTTCATCGTACGTTCCACTTTCAACCCTAACGTTAGCACCATTTTCAACCACAAGTGACTCTACATATCCACCTTTAACCTTTACTGTTCCTTTAGATATCCAAAAAGACCATCCCTGTCCACCTCCTATTTGCGGAGATAAAATACTGTGATTATTAAGGTCTATCGTGTATTTCGCATTTTTATTTACAGGTATCCATTTTTTTAAACGAATGCTGCTGACAAGTTTAATCGTTTGACCATTTTTTACCGCTTTTACTGCTTTGTCCAACGATGTATACTGCTTCTTACCTATGACAGCCACAGTTTTCGATGCTGCGTAAGTGGTATTAACAGAACAAATCAAAAGGCAGCTGATAGCAATAACCATACATGTTATTAATTGCTTCACTTTTCCTCTCATAAACAGTACTCCTTTATCTCTCTGCATTGCTGCAAGAGGCCGCCTGTTTTCAGGGCAGCCCCTTTCTGTATGAATTGAATATAACTATCCTCAGATCTTATTAGTATTATTAAAAGTCTTAAAAAATTCCGTCAGATATTCTTGTTGAACCAATCAATTTCATTTTGTTTTTATCCATTTTAATATTAAAATCATCGAATTCACACAGCAAAACTGCCCGCGCCTTAAATGTTCCGCCATTAACCAGAAGTTTCTTTCTGCCATAAGCTGCTCGAATCACGTCTGCCTGTAATGTAAATTTACCTCCGCTGACTACTGTACTGCTTTTTTCTGCACAGAAAAGTGCATACAGATAACCGGAATTGGTAAATGTGCCACCTTTAATTGACATGGTTTTGCAATTAGTAATCATTCCCCAATGCGTTCCACTGTTTCCACTGTAATTTCCTCCGGAAATTGTGATTTTTCCATTCTCATTATATACTGCTGAGGCATTTGTTGCTGTATATTTTCCACCTTTTAAATAAACAGTTGCCTTTCTTGAAAAAACTAACGGATAGGTAGTTTGGGAATTAGCTGCTTTATAATTTCCTCCATTTACAGTCACAGTACCGCCTTCCGCATAAATACAGTTGTAATTGGCTCTGGCAGTAACTTTGTTGATTACCAGTGTTCCTTTATAGTTACAGATTGCTGAATAAACCTTATTTACAATTTTTCCATTTTTAATAGTTGTTTTTCCCCAGTTATCTATCTGGCTATATGTTCCATCTTTAACAGTAACGTTTGCTTTTTCATGTACAAAAATTGCAGCTGATGTTGTTCCATTTGTAAACGTTACATTTCCCGCCTGTACATCAAAATCTCCTACATTACTTTCAGTAATTTTACTTGTAACTTTATGTTTGTTCATATCAAACGTGTACTTTACGTTTTTCTTGAAGAACAGTGTTTTCTTCAGTGTAACATCCTGATTCAGTCTGATTGTCTGACCATTCTGTACCGCTGACAGTGCACTCTGTACTGTCGCGTAATTCTTGCTTCCAATAGAAGCCTGTCCGCTGGCTGCAGATACATTCATGCTGTACATAAGAACGATTGTTAATGTTAGCAGCATTGCCCTTAAAACTTTTCCCAATTTGTTTTTCATGCTTTTTCTTCTCCTTTTTCTGTATTTTCATACTCTGATAATTGCTAAAAGAAAGATGAAGATTCCTTGTTTGTAATATATCAGGTATTTAAATACATCTTACCTTCTGAAGAGATTTTTTGCAATAATATTTTCATATTTTACATAAATATCTGTAAATTTTATACCATCTTAATTTCCAAAAAGCTATAAATATTTTTGAACGCAAAAAAGGACGATTTCTCGCCCTCCGATCCTCAGTTTCTTTCATTTATAATTACTATTTTTATTATGAAAAAAAGCCTGAAGACTTAATGTCCTCAGGCTTTCCTGCATATAGTCGAAGCGACGGGATTCGAACCCACGACCTCTGCGTCCCGAACGCAGCGCTCTACCAAACTGAGCCACGCTTCGTCGCTGCAAATGATAGTATATTAGAATCAGGCATATTTGTCAAGGGATTTTTTTATTTTTTTTGAATATTTTTTTTGAGTCCTCATATACATTATTGAATCTGCTTTTTCGGAGGAATTATTTTGTCCGGATATCGGCGTTTTATCGCGTATGTATATGAATACCAGAAAGGGAAAAAAGGAAGCAACTGTGGTTTTCTCAAAGTTGAGGTGAAGGATCAGCAGTGTTCTGTGGAAGTGCATCTGCATTGTCCGGGACTTCCTGCGGATATTCCATGCCGGATTTATGGATTTATACGAAAGGACGGACTGATCAATGGGATTCTTCTGGATACCTGCGAGACAGAATCTGAAACTGTGGAATGTCTGATTGAGACAGATGCTCTGAACATGAATGGTTCTGATGTTTCACTGGCAAAGATGGGAGGAATGGTTCTGGTCACAGATGCAGGAAGTTTCTTTGGCACGGAATGGGATGACCAGACGATCCGTCCTGAAAACTTCCGGGAGCTGAAGCAGGCTGCATCTCAGGGTAATTCTGCTTATGATAATACAGTATCAATTTCTCCTTCTGTTCCTGCTGCCTCTGATACTACAGCCAAGGCAGCTACAGCACATTCTGATAAAAAAAGCAATAAGGTTTCTGCTGCTTCTGAAATTTCTACTGTTCCTGACATTACAACAACCAGTCAGGAGCTTTCAGATTCCACAGAAAACATAGTTTCCTCTGCTCCATCAGAGCAAATTTCAGACAACATATCTGAATCACCCAAAGTCTCACATCCTGAAGCTTCTGACACCCAGGTGGAACCTGTCAGTTTCACAGTACCGGATAAATTTATAAATGCAGAAAGCAATACAAAACCACAGGCATCTATAATGCCAGAGAAACTTACACAACCACAGCAAATGTTAAATTCCGAAGAGATTCCACAAACAAAACAACTGACAGAGCCCAAAGATTCTGCACAGTTAAACCAGAATATACTGGCAAAGGAAAACATATCTACAAATGAGCCTGAAAGACCAAAATCAATCTCAGACAGCAATAGTCCCAACAGCACTCCTGCAAATGCTTCTTCCCTTGCACAATCCGCTGTCCTTAAAGAGTCAGCTTCTCATTCTGAAGCTGCACATCATTCAAAAGTATCTTCACAGGCGGCCTCCCAGCCTCAGCCATTTACGCCATTCTCTGACGGAGAACTCGCTGCTGCCTGGAAGATACATCTGAATGATTTAAAGCAATTTCCGCGCCGTTATAATGCCCTGCGAAACAATCGTTTTATTCAGTATGGACATTATAATTTCGGACATTTGCTTTTGGGACAAAGAAATGACGGGCAGTATATTCTGGGAGTTCCGGGCGGGTATAACCAGCAGGAACGGTTTATGGCAAATATGTTTGGCTTCCCTTATTTCAAAGAGAGTACTTACATCGAACTTCCGCGAGCCAGGGGCGGCTACTGGTATAACTTAATCGATGCCCCTGATTCCCACAGATGAGATGGTCTGTTGAAGGATCTGCTGAAAACCTTTCAGTTCTTCCAGTGTATAACTTGTAAATCCAGGCTTAAGGACTCCCTCTGAGTCCTTATATGCCTGTAGATAATATTCTTTTGCACCTTTCAGCCACTCTGCAATTTCTTCGAAATCTTTTTGTGTATGTAATTCCCGCACTACTGTTGTCCGGAATTCATAATCCAGATTCAGATTCCCATGAATCAGCATATCTACAGTTTCGCAGATTTTATCCATATCCGGATCAGAAACTCCGGTCAGAACAGAATAATTGTCCAGACAGGCTTTGATATCCATAGCCACTTTATCGATCAGTCCTTCTTCTGCCAGCTTTCTTACGATCTCCGGTCTGGAGCCGTTGGTATCCAGTTTGATCTCATATCCCAGTTCTTTGATCTTATGTAAAAATTCTTCCAGTTTCTCCGCAAGTGTCGGTTCTCCTCCTGAGACACAGACTCCATCCAGAATCCCTTTTCTTTTTTTCAGAAATGCCAGAATCTCTTCCTGACTGTAATCCGGCTGCTGCCCTGGTTCCAGTACCAGTACACTGTTCTGGCAGAACGGGCATCGGAAATTGCATCCTCCCAGAAAGATCGTACTGGCCACCTTTCCCGGGTAATCCAGCAATGTTGTTTTATTAAATCCACAGATTCGCATCTTGCGCCCTCCTGTATCACTTGATTTTATAGCAATTTTATCACATAACGCAAAAAAGAATCCCGTTTTATCAGGATTCTTTTTCATAATCTTTTTATTATCTTGCATTAGTTAAGTCGATACACTTCCGCTGTCTGAAGTCCAAAGCTTAATGCTTCAGAGTGGCTGCCACAGTAAATATCTACGTGTCCATAAGGTGTGCCTAAATCCTCTACTGTATAAACATTTCCATTGATCAGGAGCTGTGTTCCGAACGGAACGCCTGCCATTGCCACAGTGCGTCCTGCTGTCGGTACGGTTCCGCTGGCTGTCAGGTTGCCTGCTGTTCCGCAGCACTGTGCACAGTTGCAGTATGCTGTCAGTGTAAAGTTTCCAAGGTAGGTACCCTGACCGGAGGAAGAGCTTTCGGAAGATACCTGTGATTCTTCTGATGCAGAGCTGTCTTCTGTGCTGTCCGCATAATCACTTTCATCATATGTATCTTCTTCATAATAGTCACTGCTGTCAGAGGTGTCCTCTGTATATTCTGTATCATCCGCATAGTCTGCACCATCTGAGGATTCGGAATCTTCTGTGTAGCTGTCCTCATCGTAGGACTCTGCGTCTTCGGAATTGCTGTAGGAATCGGAGTCAGAATTATAAACATCAGAGGACTCATCTACTGTATCATACTCGCTGTAATCATCATAAGATTCCTCAGAAGAATCCTGTGATGCTTCATTTTCAGCAGCTTCCTGTGCTGCCGCTGCCTCGGCTGCTGCTCTTGCTGCTTCCGCTTCTCTGGCTGCTTTTTCCTCTTCTGCCTGTTGTACGAGCTGTGCAATGGTAGTGTCTGCGCTGTTGATCTGCTCTGTCAGTGCTGCTGCTTCTTCCTGGCTTGCGCTGATCTGGCTTACATAAGAAGAAATATTGTCGCTTGTGCTGGCTGCCATGTTCTGAACTTCCTGCTGTTTAGAAGCTCTTTCTGCAAGAAGTGCATCAATAGATGCTTTCTCCTCTTCTGCCTGTGTCTCCTGCTCTTTAATCGTCTCCTGAAGGTTCTCATACTTCTCCAGCATACTTCTGTCATACTGGGAAATATTGGCAATGCTCTCTGCATTGTTCAGGAACTCTGACAGGTCTTTGGAAGAAAGGATTGTCTGCAGTGCAGTGGTTCCTCCGTTCTCATACATATACTGAATACGAAGTTTCATGTCTTCGTACTGTTTCTCAGATGCTTTCTTCGCTTTCTTTAATTCTGCGCGGATTTCTTTTAACTGGTTCTCTTTCTCGCCAGCCTGTATACTTAAATCGGAAATTGTATTGGTCAGTTCTTCATACTGTGCATTCAGATCTGACAGGTAGTTCTCAAGTTCCTGCTTCTTGTCTTCCAGACTGCTGATATTCGCCTGTGCCTGTGCAAGTCCGGCTTCTGCTTCCTGTTTCTGAGCCTGCATATCTGCAATCTCACCTTCTGTTGCATATGCAGTTGTTCCCATAGACAAAGCAAGCATACCTGCCAGCAGTAACGAAAATACCTTTTTCTTCATAAACAAATCACCTTTCATCTTATTCTGGTGGTAAGTATAACATATTCTGTAAAAAAATCAACACTTTTTCTTAATTTCTGTAACAAATATGTAATATTTCACTCTTTAGACACAAAAAAAGCCTGCACGGAGGACATTTGGGTATCACAGAAACATTACAGAGTAATTTCCTATGACACCAAAAATATGACGCAAAAAAACAGGACAGTGTTCCATGCGGAATACACTGTCCTGTTTATAATCTTCTTTATTCTGCCACAGCTTCCTCTGCTTCCGGTTCTTCTGCCATGACTTCCTGATATTTATCAAGAATGATTGTCTGGATTCTGTCACGGGTTGCAGAATTGATCGGATGAGCAATGTCTCTGTATTCGCCATCTGTAGCTTTGCGGCTTGGCATTGCGATAAATAATCCTTTTTCTCCTTCGATCACTTTAATATCATGTACTACAAATTCCTCATCAATTGTAATAGAAACAACTGCCTTCATCTTTCCTTCTTTAGCTACTTTTCTCACACGCACGTCTGTAATATTCATGATATAATTTACCCCTTTCGATTTTACCGATTCTATCCGGCTGTTTTTTATTGCATTTTTCCTGAACGTAAATAACAGGATGCACTATCGTTCTTATAATGGATAGCGCTCATTTTTCTCCACGACGATCTTTACTTCCCCCTCGCCGCAGTAATACGAATTTGCACGAATAGTATCCCGGCTTTCCACAATGCAGTTCTCGATATGAGTATTGTCACCCAGATATACATTGTTTAAAATCACAGAGTTCTTGATCACACAGTTATTTCCTACAAATACGTCTTTAAAAAGAACGGAATTCTCTACCGTACCGTTAATGATACATCCGCTGGCAACCAGGCTGTTTTTCACCTGTGCGCCCGGGTTGTATTTTGCCGGTGGCAGATCATCAATTTTAGTCTTGATCGTTGGTTCCTGTTTGAAGAAATAGTTTCTGATCTCCGGTTTCAGGAAATCCATATTTGTCCGATAATAAGCTTCTGCTGTGGAGATATTGCTCCAGTAATTATCGATCTTATATCCGTAGATTCTCTTCAGATTCTTATAACGGATCAGGATATCCTGTACAAAATCATGTCTTCCTTCCTGTGCAGCTTTCTCAATGAGTTCAATAAGCTGTCTTCTTCGGATCACATAGATTCCTGTAGAGATTGTATTATAGGAAGAAACCATAGGCTTCTCCTCAAATTCTGCGATTCTGCAGTCCTCATTCATGCGGAGAACGCCAAAACGTTCAATCTCCGCAGGATCATCACAGGTAGTACATGCCACTGTAATATCCGCACGTTTTGCGATATGATATTCCAGAATTTTGTTATAGTCCATCTTATAGATACAGTCGCCGGATGCGATCACAACATACGGCTCATGGCTGTTCTTCAGGAACTGAAGGTTCTGGTAGATGGCATCTGCGGTTCCCTGATACCAGAGACTGTTCTCCTTGGTGATGGTCGGTGTAAATACAAACAGGCCGCCCTGTTTTCTTCCGAAATCCCACCATTTGGATGAGCTTAAATGCTCATTCAGGGAACGGGCATTGTACTGTGTCAGAACAGCAACTTTCTGAATATGAGAACTTGCCATATTGCTCAGAGCAAAGTCAATACTTCTGTAGCTTCCTGCGATTGGCATCGCCGCGATCGCTCTCTTATTTGATAATTCTCTCATGCGGTTGTTATTACCGCCAGCCAAAATAATACCTATTGCTCTCATGCCTCGTCACCGTCCTTTGCTGCAATTACCTGTCCACTGGCCAGTTCTCCATCCGGATAATCTGCGGCTGTCGTAACCCCTGATATGGCTGTGTTTTTGCCGATTTTTACATTATCCGGGATCACGCTGCGCTCACCTACTGTCGCAATGCCAAAAGCATAAACTGCAGGTTTCAGAACGTTCGGAGCTTCTTCTCCACATCCCAGAACAACATGATTGCCAATGGTAACGTCTTCTGCAACGATCGCCTTATCCATCTGTACGCCTTCACCAATAGTAGAATTGCGCATGATAATAGAATCGCGGATCACGCTGCCCTTTCCGATCACAACATTCGGTCCGATCACAGAATTATGTACTTCTCCGTAAATCTCAGCACCCTCTCCGATCAGACATCTGTCTGTCACAGCATCTGCGGAAATATACTGAGGCGGAATAATATCCCCTTTGGTATAAATCTTCCAGAACTCTTCATAAAGGTTAAATTCCGGAATGATATCGATCAGTTCCATATTGGCTTCCCAATAAGAACCAAGTGTTCCTACATCCTTCCAGTAGCCATTGTATTCGTAGGCGAAAAGTCTCTCACCTTTCTCTTTACAATACGGAAGAACGTGCTTGCCGAAGTCACAGCTGCTCTGGTCTTTCAGAGTCATCAGTGCTTCTTTTAAAGCAGGCCAGCTGAAAATATAGATACCCATGGATGCCAGATTGCTGCTCGGATGCTCCGGTTTCTCTTCAAACTCAGTGATCCTTCCCATTTCATCTGTTACCATGATTCCAAAACGGCTTGCTTCTTCGATAGGTACAGGCATACAGGCGATTGTCACATCTGCTTTATTCGCTTTATGGAAATCAAGCATCACTTCATAATCCATCTTATAGATATGGTCACCGGATAAGATCAGAACATAATCCGGATTATACTGTTCCATGTAATCCATATTCTGGAAAATCGCGTTGGCCGTTCCTGTATACCACTCACTGCTTGTACTCTTCTCGTAAGGCGGTAATACCGTTACACCACCTTCATTTCTGTCTAAATCCCACGGAATACCGATTCCAATATGTGTATTAAGCCGAAGTGGCTGATACTGTGTTAATACGCCTACTGTATCGATACCCGAGTTAATGCAGTTGCTTAAGGGGAAGTCTATAATACGGTATTTCCCGCCAAAAGCGACTGCAGGTTTTGCTACTTTTTCTGTCAGTACACCCAGCCTGCTGCCCTGGCCACCAGCTAGAAGCATGGCTATCATTTCTTTCTTAATCATGCAATCACCTCTTGTATGTTATGATTTTTCCATTATAGCACACTTTGAGCCATCCGTGAACATTATTTACAATTTTTCTTCTTATATTTTGTTTTTTTTGGAATTATTGCATACGTTTCTTTTCGTCACGTTTCTCTGAAGCCTTGTGTTTTTATGCACTTTTTCCATATATTTTAGAGTTTTTTGTATTTTTTTGACAATCTTATTTTCTCTTTCTTCCCCTTTTCAATTTTCCGGGCAGGATGTATAATAAATGAAATCGTTATTGTTCCCGTCATTTCAGATAAAATATGCTGCGTTCCGGATCAGACGTCTGTCAGTTAAGATATCCTGCAATGTACCACATTTATCCTGTGATATATTTTTCCGAAGCTTCACAGAACAGGAACAGTAGCCAAAAATCATTTAAGGAGATTATATTTATGTATCAGATAGATTTTCATAAACCGCTTCATGTCCATTTTATCGGTATCGGCGGAATCAGCATGAGTGGTCTGGCAGAAATCCTTCTTGGTGAAGATTTCATCATTTCCGGTTCCGATGCGAAATCAAGCCCGCTCACCCAGTCCCTTGAGAAAAAAGGTGCCAAAATTTATTACGGCCAGCGTGCTTCCAACATCACAGATGAAGTAGAGGTTGTTGTCTACACCGCTGCTATCCATCCGGATAACCCGGAATATGCCTGCGCCGTGGAAAAAGGTATTCCTATGCTGACCCGCGCCGAACTTCTCGGACAGATCATGCGCAACTACGACACACCGATCGCCATTTCCGGAACTCATGGAAAAACAACCACTACTTCCATGGTATCCCATATCCTTCTGGCAGGAGACTGCGATCCTACTATCAGTGTAGGTGGTATCCTTCCTGCAATCGGAGGAAATATCCGTGTCGGTGAATCCGAGACTTTTGTAACAGAAGCCTGCGAATATACCAACAGCTTCTTAAGTTTCTTCCCTAAGATCAGTGTGATCCTGAATATGGATGCAGACCATCTTGACTTCTTTAAAGATATCGATGACATCCGTCATTCTTTCCGCCGCTTCGCAGAACTTCTTCCTGCTGACGGAACACTGATCATCAATGCAGATACACCGAAGTATGAAGACATCATCCGCGATCTTCCATGCAAGGTAATTACCTATGGTCTGGAACATGATGCTGATTATCAGGCTGCTGATATTACCTATGATAAATACGGCCACGCTTCCTTTACTGCACTGCGCAACGGTGTCAAAGTGGGAAGCTACTACCTGAAAGTACCGGGCATCCACAATGTATCCAATGCTCTGGCTTCTATCGCTCTGGGACATCTTCTTGGTCTTTCCGAAGAAGTCATTATCAAAGGTCTTGGCAGCTTTACAGGAACAGACCGCCGTTTCCAGTACAAGGGAGAGGTTGCAGGCGTTACCATTATTGATGACTATGCACATCATCCGACAGAAATCGAGGCTACTTTACATGCGGCACATAATTATCCGCATAAAAAATTATGGTGTGTATTCCAGCCTCATACATACACCCGTACTAAAGCCCTCCTTCCGGAGTTTGCCAAAGCTCTGACTCTGGCTGACCATGTCGTTCTGGCAGATATTTATGCGGCAAGAGAGACAAATACCATCGGTATTTCCTCCGAAGATCTCCAGAAACAGATTCTGGAACTGGGAACCCCTTGTGAATACTTCCCGACTTTTGATGAGATCGAGAATTATCTGCTCTCCAATTGTGAGGAAGGCGACGTACTGATCACAATGGGCGCCGGAGATGTTGTAAATATCGGTGAGCATCTTTTAGGCAAATAAGCATAAACTGTGCTATCAGGCAGGAAGTTGAGCAATAAGTCAGGCGAATAAAAGCATCCGCTTCGCTACGTGGCTCTACATCAAATAACTGTTCCGCAGTTTATCAGGAAGCTGTATTGCAACTGCATGCAGCTTCTTTTTTTGCAATTTTTCCTGTTCCGCTCCGATAAACACTGGTGCTTCGGATTTACAGGGATTAGCTGTAAAAAAGTTATAAACATTTTATCCCCTCTCATTTTCCGCGTATTTTCGACATTTGTAAGACTTATCCACATTATCCACATGGTTATACACATTCTTTCTCCTGTCTATGTGTGGATTTCCATGTGCATAAACCACTTGACATAATACGCCATTCTTCACAATAAAAAAATCTTATTTTTCCTTAAAATACGCCATTTTTCAGTTACCCATAATTTATACTGCAATTCGTTTTTCCACACTTTCCACATTATCCACATTGAAATGTGGAAGAACCCGCGTGTAAAAATCTCCTATTCTCATTTAAAAAAGGTTGTGCTATAATTCAGTTTATCGCAAATTGACGAAAAAGAAAGAGAGTGTGGACTCATGGCTATGATCACCTTACAGAATTCCTCGGACACCGGAATTACTGTTTTAACCAACAATTTCATAGACAACTATATGCCCGAAGCCAATGGAGAGTTTGTAAAAGTTTATATCTATCTTCTGAGGCTTCTTTCTGACGCATCCATTCCGTTCAGTCTGGAGCAGATGGCGGATCATTTTTTCTGTACAGAAAGAGATATCGTCCGCGCCCTGAAATACTGGGAGAAGGAAAAACTTCTCACCTTAACCTATCGGGACAATGAGGACATCGCAGATATCGTTCTTCATGTTCCACCTATAAAAACACAGGCTGCCGCTTTCCAGACACCAGACAGTATTCTGTCAGATCCGTCTGTCAATACCTCTGATACGAACGTAACTATGGAAATGGCAGCCCATTCCGCTGCTGTCAGAAATACACCTGTATCCCAGGCACAGGCAATATCTCCGGCAGCTCCGCAGGCAGTGCCGCCGAATGCACAGACTTCTTCCAGTGCTTCTGCATCTACCCCGAAATCAGCTTCCGCTCTGACTCCGGACCGTGTAAAAGAACTGAAGCAGAACGAAGAGATCGTACAGTTACTCTACATAGCAGAACAGTATCTCGGCAAGACTCTGACTCCTACAGAGATGAAAAAAATCCTGTTCTTCTATGATGAACTGAAACTTTCTCCTGACCTGATCGAGTATCTGATCGAGTACAGCGTAAGCAGAGGGCATAAGAGCATGCGTTACATAGAAACCGTTGCCCTTGCCTGGGCGGAAGAAGGGATCAACACTGTCACCATGGCAAAAGAAGCCAACTCCCGCTATGCCAAAGAATACTTTACCATTTTCAAGGCAATGGGAATCAGCGGCCGCAATCCTGTTGATACGGAAATCAGTATTATGAACAAATGGCTGAAAGATTATGACTTTACCATGGATATCATTCAGGAAGCATGCACCCGTACCGTTTTATCCACCGGACAGCCAAGTTTCCAGTATGCGGATAAAATACTTTCCGGATGGAAAGATAAAAATGTAAAGACTCTGGCTGATGTCCGCCTTCTTGATGCCGCACATCAGAAAAAGAAACTGGAAAAAGCTGCAGAAAAGAAACGGACTCCGGCACCGAAACCGGCTGCTTCCAACCGTTTTAACAACTTCCACCAGAGAACCTATGATTTCAGTGAATATGAGAAAAAACTGCTGAATCAGTAAAAGGAGTAAGCATTCATTATGTCTCTACAGAATTATCAGTATGATATCATTATGAGGGAATACAGCAAGACACAGTCCAGAAACCGCCGTCTTCTCGAAGAACGTACACAGGAAATTTATGAGAAAATCCCCCGTATCAAAGAAATCGACGGAGAAGTCGCTTCCCTCAGTGCGCAGAAAGCCCGTGCCCTGTTAAGCGGGGAATCTTCCGGTCTGGAGGACCTGAAAGCAGCCATCTCCCTTCTTTCACAGGAGAGAACTGCCCTGCTTGTATGTAACTCCTATCCGGAGGATTATCTGGAGCTTCCCTACACCTGTCCGATCTGTCAGGATACCGGATATGTGGGGAACCAGAAATGTACCTGTTTTAAGAAAGCAGCCATTGAACTGCTTTATACACAGTCTAATTTAAAAGAAATTCTCAAAAAAGAAAACTTTGACCACTTTTCTTTTGATTATTATTCTGATACAATGAAAAACGAAGCCACAGGGCTGACCGAGAGGGAAACAGCTCTGCGGGCATATGATATTGCCAGAAACTTCGTGAAAAACTTTGATGATTCTTTCGAGAATCTCTTTCTCTATGGAGATACCGGTGTAGGCAAGACATTTCTTTCCCACTGTATCGCTCACGATCTTCTGGAATCTGCACATTGCGTCATGTACTTTTCTGCTTTTGATCTGTTTGATCTTCTGGCAAGTTCCAAATTTTCCAGAGACAAAACAGAGGGAGAAGAATTTGTATTTGACAGCGATCTGCTGATCATTGATGATCTGGGAACCGAACTTACCAACAGCTTTGTTTCTTCCCAGCTGTTTTTGTGCATAAACGAGCGTATTATGCGCAGGAAGTCCACGATCATCTCAACGAACCTGAAACTGGAGAACTTCTCGGAAACCTATTCCGAGCGAACCTTCTCACGTATCGCCAGCAATTACCGCATGGTGAAACTGGAAGGAAAAGACATCCGTATACAGAAAATTTTTTTAGGAGGAAAATAAAATCATGGCACAGGTAACAACAAAAGATTTAACTACACTTCCGGTGGGCAGACTCGGTCTGATCCCGCTGATCAGCTGCAGTGAGCTGGGAGAAAAGGTTAACGACTGGCTGGTGCAGTGGCGTAAAGAGCGCAGTCACGAAGAACTTGACTCCTTCGCATTCGAGGGCTATCAGAGAGGTTCTTACCTCATTCCGGTTCAGACAGCCCGTTTCGGCTCCGGTGAAGCGAAATGTACGATCATGGAATCTGTACGTGGAGACGATATCTATCTGATGGTAGATGTATGTAATTACAGCCTCACTTACAATATCGGACAGTACACAAATCTGATGTCCCCTGATGACCATTTTCAGGACCTGAAACGTGTAATCGGTGCAATCGGCGGCAAGGCCCGCAGAGTAAACGTCATCATGCCATATCTGTACGAAAGCCGTCAGAATATCCGTACAGGCAGAGAATCTCTTGACTGCGCAACTGCACTTCAGGAACTGGTAAACATGGGTGTGGAGAATATCATCACCTTCGATGCTCACGACTCCCGTGTACAGAACGCAACCCCGTTAAGCGGATTTGAAACCGTTCAGCCTTCCTATCAGTTCATCAAGGCACTTCTGAAACATGAAGAAGGACTTCACATCAACAATGACCACTTCATGATCATCAGCCCGGATGAGGGAAGCATGAGCCGTGCAATCTATCTTGCCAACATTCTTGGTGTGGATATGGGTATGTATTATAAGCGTCTGGATTATTCCAAGAGAATCAACGGCCGTCATCCGATCGCAGCTTATGAGTTCCTTGGACCAAACCTCAAAGGAAAAGATATGATCCTGATCGATGATATGATTTCCTCCGGAGATACTGTCCTTAAGATCTCCTCTCTTCTGAAAGAGCGTGGAGCCGGAAGAATTTATATCTGCTCTACTTTCGGTCTTTTCACAGATGGTCTGGAGAAATTTGACGAGGCACATAAAGCAGGCGTATTTGACAAACTTCTCACCACCAACCTGATCTATCAGGCACCGGAACTTCTCGCAAAAGATTACTATATCTCCTGCGATATGAGCAAGTATATCGCACTGATCATTGATACCTTAAATCATGACCAGTCTGTCAGCCACCTGCTCAACCCGGTAGACAGAATCAAACGCTGCGTAAACAATTACATGGCACAGTATGATGAGAAATAATTTCTAATATACAAAACAGAGAGGATACATGTTTTCCATTCATGTATCCTCTCTGTTTTTATCAGGATAGCAATAATTTCTGATAAGGGATTCCCTCTCTGTCCAGAATCTCCATCTCTCTTTTATGGCAGGTACTGATGATGATCTGTTTCTGTTCTTTGTGCATCCAGCGCAGGACTGCTGCCAGCCTGTCCTCATCATACATTCCGAACACATCATCCAGAATCACCGGAAAGCTTTCTTCTTCACAGAAAAGTTCTCCCGCTGCCATACGAAGGGCAAAATAAATCTGTTCCATCGTTCCTCTGCTGAGACGTTCCAGACCTACGGCACGGTCCCCTGTATTCACCATCATATGCAGGTTTCCATCCATCAGGACTTCCTGATATTTGCCGCCTGTGATCTCACTGAGAATCTGGGAAGTGCGTTCTCTGAGTTTGTCTCCCACATGGTGACTGATATTTCCGGACAGCTTCTCAATCGTTTCCATGGCAAGATTCAGCGCCTGAATCTCTGTCTCTTCCACTGTCGGAAGATAAGATTCCTCTTCATACTCTTTGTACTCTTCCTGAAGATTCTTCAGATTCATTTCTTTTTCATCGTATTCCTGCTGTATCGTTTCTTTGTTCCATTTCAGTTTCTCCTGTCTGGAAAGCCATCTGCTCTTCATGCGGAGGCGTTTCTGAAGCTCTCTGGCATATTTCATCTCTGCCATTCCACAGCAGATTATAAGAGCTGCCGCAACCGCCACTACCAGAAGCCCCTGAAGAATACTTGCAGACATGGCAGCCGTCGCGATCAGCAGCAGAATCCCGGCAACAGCAGCCGCGATCATACCCACTGCAAACTCATTTCTTTTCTTCCGCATTTCGGCAATTTTTTCATCGAGGATCACTGCTGCTGTCTCATCTCCGGGGCGCATATGGAGCGATTCCTCTTTCTCATCGATCTCATTCATCTTTTCTTTCAGAGTATCCATCTCACCCTGTATGTAATCGATGTTGGTAAGGAGTTTCTGCTGCTCTTTTTCGGTTTCCCGCTTCTTGCGGTCCTCCTGAACCTGGAATCCTTTTCTGGACATTTTCAGCATCTGCATGGCACGTCCCAGATCAATGGAACTGTCAGCCGTTCCCTGATAGCTTGCCATATAGTTCTGAACTTCCCTCACCAGATCCTGTCCTGTAACACTCTTTAACTGTGCAACAGAAACCGTATTGTCATAGACAGCTTCGCTGACATTTCCAAGAATCTCTGTAAGACTGCCATTGTCTGCATCCGTCAGTTCTTTACTGTCCTCATTAAACAGTTCATTCAATGGATGATCCTTCTGAAAATTTCTGGAAAGACGGTACTTGTGTCCTTTGCTCTCAAACCAGATCGTTCCGCCATATACTCCCGGATTTTCCCAGGGTTCATACGTACTGTAAACATCATTTCTGGCAGCTTTTCCCCGCATCCGCGTAAGTCCGAAAAACATACTCTTGATAAAGGTATGGATCGTTGTTTTGCCACTTTCGTTCTCACCGTAAAGGACATTGATCCCCGGCGAAAGCTCCAGTGTCCTGTCATGGATTTTTCCAAAATTTCTGATATTCAATCGTCTGATAATCATATTTTACCTGTCACCTGCTCGTCTCCAGCAAAGCCTGAAGTCCATAATATAATGCTTTTTCTTCCATTGCACTCCTGTCTTTTTCCAGAAAATAACTGATATAATCTCCGATCAGAGTCCCACTGTACTTCTTCTCCAGTTCCTCCAGATCATAGGCCGGTCTGGACTCATCCAGCACCTCGGTCACATAGCCATAGGTTTTCAGTTTTTCCGGGAGAAGCATCAGTTCCGGAGCCCTGACTCCCTTGATGATGATCCGGTACATATTCATTCTGCCTCTGTTTGCCAGATCTGCTTTCAGCATATCCTCCAGAGATGCCTGCGTGGAATTCTCACGGAGCATCAGAATGATCTGCTCATAAGACCTGCTGGCAAAAGGAACAAAGTTTGTCCGGAGTCTTCCGTTTTCCAGATGACCCTCTATGTATCCGTGCTCGCCAAGATCATTTCTGTCGATTGGCTCCAGAGCTCCCGCATAAGCCGCTTTATCACGAAGCAGAATCTGCGGTTTGTGGATATGTCCCAGAGCCAGATAGTCAAAACCGGAAGCGGAAATCGTCTTAATGCTCATCGGGATATGCTTTGCATCTCCGCCATGTGCCAGAAGAATGTGCAGTCCGTCGCCTTCTTGTGGCTGCGCCCCGTCGTAAAGAGACGCTTCTATCTCCTGATGCTCATAACTTAATCCATATACATAAACATCCAGTTTCTCATCCTTCACACAGGTAAGCTGTTCGTTTTTAAAAAATGTCACGTTCTTTTCCCACTGAAAATCGCGGTAAAAAGAATCTGCCTTGATGTAATCGTGATTTCCTGCCATCAGATAGATCCGGGTTTCCGGAATGGTGGAAAACAGGTAATTCACTTCTTTTAGCTCCCGCAAAAGAGGCTGACGGTGGAATAAATCTCCTGCTATAAATAACAAATCCACCGGATTCTCACGGATGCCCGCAATAATCCGGCGGAAAGTTTCCCAGATTTCTTCCTCCCGCCTGCTGCTCCATGGACAGCCCCTGTCCGGAACTGCCCCCAGATGTACATCTGCAAGATGAATAAATCTCATGCCAATCTCTCTTTCTGTTCCTGTCTATATGCTCTGACCAGCAAACATCTGATCCGCAAACAGGAAATACTGTCTACAATTTCTCAATTATAAGTCGCAGTTTTTAACTGTTCTCGGGAATGGAATGACGTCACGAATATTGCCCATGCCGGTAAGGTACATTACGCAGCGTTCAAATCCAAGTCCGAAACCTGAATGACGGGTAGAACCATATTTACGAAGATCCAGATAGAAATCATAGTCTTCTTTCTTCAGGCCAAGCTCATCCATACGTTTTTCCAGTTTCTCGAAGTCGTCCTCTCTCTGGCTTCCTCCGATGATCTCACCGATTCCCGGTACAAGACAGTCCATAGCTGCCACTGTCTTGTTATCCTCATTCATCTTCATGTAGAATGCTTTGATTTCCTTCGGATAGTCAGTTACAAATACCGGTTTCTTGAAGATTTCTTCTGTCAGATAACGCTCATGCTCTGTCTGCAGGTCGCATCCCCAGAATACTTTATAATCAAATTTGTCGTTGTTTTTCTCCAGAAGTTCTACTGCTTCTGTATAAGTTACATGGCCGAACTCAGAGTTGATCACATGGTTCAGTCTGTCCAGAAGTCCTTTGTCAACGAAAGAATTGAAGAAGTTCATCTCTTCCGGTGCATTCTCAAGGACATAACGGATGACATATTTCAGCATTGCTTCTGCCAGATCCATGTTGTCATTTAAGTCTGCAAATGCACACTCCGGCTCGATCATCCAGAACTCTGCCGCATGACGGGTAGTGTTGGAATTCTCAGCACGGAAAGTCGGTCCGAATGTGTAAACATTGCGGAATGCCTGTGCAAATGTCTCGCAGTTTAACTGACCGCTTACTGTCAGGTTGGTTTCTTTTCCGAAGAAGTCCTGTGAATAGTCGATCGCACCTTTGTCATCTGTCGGAACATTGTTCATATCCAGAGTCGTTACCTGGAACATCTCACCAGCACCTTCACAGTCGCTTCCTGTGATCAGTGGAGTGTGTACATATACAAATCCCTGTTCCTGGAAGAAACGATGGATCGCATAAGCGCAGAGAGAACGTACACGGAATACTGCCTGGAATGTGTTTGTTCTCGGACGGAGATGTGTCATGGTTCTTAAGTATTCAAGGCTGTGGCGTTTCTTCTGAAGCGGATAATCCGGTGCGGAAGCGCCTTCTACTGTGACTTCTGCTGCCTGAATCTCAAATGGCTGTTTTGCCTGCGGAGTTGCTACCAGAGTACCTTTTACGATGATGGCTGCACCTACGTTCAATTTGCTGATGTCTGCAAAGTTTTCCATTGTATCATGGTAAACGACCTGCAGAGTCTCAAAAAAGGTTCCGTCATGAAGCACGATAAATCCAAAAGTCTTGGAATCACGTACACTTCTGACCCATCCTCCTACGGTAACTTCCTGATCCAGGTATTTTTCTTTTTCTTTGTAAATTTCTTTTACTGTTGTTAACTTCATATCTATATTTCCTCTTTCTCTCACACTTCTTATAGTAAAAATAGTAAAAGGACGAAACTCTGTAAGAAATAACAGAAGTCTCGTCCTTTAGTATAGACTATTCCCTGATTTCACGCAAGGAGTAATCTGGTATTTACTGTGGTTTTTTCCACAGGAAATCAATATCTTCCCTTTGGAACTGTTACAGTTTCATATCCGGGCAGCCTCCTCATTTGCAATACTCCCGGTTCATATCTGAAGCATCAGCTGAGTTTCAGCGAATCAAGACATTTTGCAAAGATGCGTTTATAGGTTCTGGCTGTGTAATGAAGTCCGTCATCTACGCTTCCTGCACCATAATGATCGCTGGCAAAACTGTATCCTGTGGATTTCAGATAACTGTACATGTCAATGTAAGTATAGGCAGACGGCAGATTCGCCTTCATATAAGCATTAAAAGTTCTGACCACAGCCTCACTTCTGTCAGCTCTGCCGGCATTCGGAAGCATCTTTCGGTTGATCGGGTTTACAGACATAAAATACAGCTCGCATCCCTTATTGGTAAGAATTGGCTCTATCATTTTATAATAAGCCACATATTCTTTATATTTTTTCAGGTCATTTACTCCGAAATTAAAAATGACGGCTGTCTTTTTCTGGAGAATACTGTTGGTGTTATTTTTCACCAGATTATATAACTGTGTATAACCAGTGCTCTGGAACCAGCTCAGTCCTTTTCCAGCTTCACATACAAACTCCACATGATTCGTGGTATCATTTCCAAGGCTTTCCAGAACATTTTCCATAAATTCTGTACGGGAATCTCCCACAAAAATCACCTGTTTATACTTATAAATATTCACCTGAGGAAGCTCATCCTTTGAAATATTTTTCTCTGTGGAGCAGTTATAGACCACCGCATACAGATCCATATTGGCGCTGACCGTGATCACCTGTTCCGCCTCATATTCGGGATTTACAGATTTATTGCTTGTCTTTTTCCTCAGATGTGCTGCTGATGACCAGCCCATAAAGGTATATCCGGAAGCATTTTTTACTCCGGGCAGTGTATAAGAACCGCCCTGAGCCAGAGTTGTCGTCTGCCAGATCGTTCCGTCTGCTTTACGGAGAGTCAGCTTTACCGCTTTTTTCTGCACTGCATAAAGCGTAATATTTTTATTGACTGTGTATGTCGCCTTCGCAGTAGCCTGAGTAGAATTTTTCTTGCTGGACCATCCCAGGTTTACATAGCCGGTTCTTGCCGGAACTTTCGCAAATGTAACCGTTGTCCCTTCTTCTACTGTCTGGGTCAGTTTCTTATAAGCGCTGTTCGTGCTTCCGTCTCCCAGATAGTAATTGATCGTATAATATTTACTCTTTCTGCGCACTGCATAAAACTTTGTCGCCTTTGTGATCTTGACCTGAGAACCGGCGGCATATACCGGCGTGGTCTTTCTTTTGGCAGTTGTCCAGCCAAGATTTACATATCCCTGCGCTTTCGGAACTGCCGGCAATGTAATCTTCTGGTTTTGGGACGCATAGACGGTCAGCGCAGTATATGCTTTGCTGGTACTTGTTCCACTGTTATTGTTAAAGGTAACTGCATATGGCAGCTTCTTATACACCGCATAAAAATTCAGGTTCTTTGATACCGTCACTTTTTTTCCCACACTGTAGGATGCACTTGTGGCATTTTTACTCAAAGACCATCCCAGTGCCTGATATCCGGATTTGGCAGGAACTGTCGGCAATGTTACGGCAAGACCTTTTCCAATTGTCTGTTTCAGTTTCGTAAAGGAACTGGTGCTGCTTCCTGTCTGGGAAAAGAAGGATACTGTCAGCGATGTACGGCGTACAATATAAAGAGACTGATCCTTTGTTACTTTATACTCTGAATTCAGCGCATACTTCACATCTGTACTTCCCTTCACATCCGTCCATCCGTAATTGATATATTTTGTCCCTGACGGATTTGGGAGGGTCACAGAGTTTGTTTCATACACTTTTAATTTCAATCCCCGAAATACAGCCGTTCCGGAGTTGTTATAAAGAGACAGGGTACATTTCTTCGGCATATAAAAAGTCAGAACGCCTTTATTTATAAATACATTCCAGCTTTCCCCCTTTTTCAGTGTCATGATCTCTCCACCGTTCAGTGTGATGCTGTCATTCAGTTTTTCATCCTTCTCCAGTTTCCACTGATCCGGTGCTGTCTCATCCGGAACGTGTGGCAGGATCAGGGTTTCTCCCCAGTCCAGAACTGTACTGAGATTATCACATTCATTTCCGTCCCCGTCTATAAAACGAAGCATGATCTCTTCTTCCGGATTTATAGTTGGAGTCGGTGTGATCGAAGGCGTCTCTGTTGGTGTCACTGTGGGTGTGACAGCAGGTGTCATCTCCGGTGTGACTGTCGGGGATACCTCCGGTGCCTCTGACGGCGTAACGGAAGGTGTTGCTTCCGGTGTGACTGTCAGAGTCCCTTCCTGCGCGGCAGAAGGTGTTGGTGTAACCGAAGGCGTCTCTCCGGGCTCGTCTGCCGGTGTCACTGTTGGTGTGGGATCTGCCGCAGGTTCTGAACTCTCTCCCTTATAAAAAGATGATACAGAACTCGACGTACCGGTACCAGAACCTCCTGTATAGGCATCTGCCACGCCCGAACTGAAAAGATCTGTCTCTGCCGATGGTGCTGTAAACTCTGCTGCCTGCACGGGAATCCCTGTCATCACCAGTGCCGCAGAAAGAAACAGACCGGCAAATCTTTTTCCTCTTCTGTATTTGTGTTTATGCATTTTTACCTCCATTCGTCAGGTTATAACTGTTCATTCACTTCCAAAATTATATTTTACCAGATTTTTCCTGAAACCGGTAGCTTTTATATTACTGTAAGCAAAACGTCCCACAAGATCGTGGGACGTTCCTGACATATGTATCTTTCAGAAATACTTTTTACTCTTCTCTCTTTTCTGAAAATACGATTCTTATAACTGACTGATAAATCTCATAAATGCTTCTCTGCCTTCCGCAGTGCATTTATAAACGCCGGCATCTTCCAGTACATGGACGAATACGTTGCCGACCTCTTTTCGAAGAACATCCTGAATATTGTCTTTATCAAGGTTGTCATATTTAGGAAGGAACTGTGCAGCCCATGCAGCGTGCTTTTCGATCTTCTCATTGGAGGAAATATCCTTTCCTTCCAGAATGTACTCTCCAAGCAGTTCCAGCTCTTCTTTTAATCTCGCCGGAAGTACTGCAAGTCCCATAACTTCGATCAATCCGATATTTTCTTTCTTGATGTGATGATACTCTGCATGCGGGTGATATACGCCCAGAGGATTTTCCTCTGTGGTAATGTTATTTCTCAGAGTCAGATCCAGTTCAAAGGTGTCACCGACTTTACGTGCGATTGGAGTGATCGTATTGTGCGGTTCTCCGTCTGTCTCTGCGAAAACAAATGCAGCTTCATCTGTATATCCTCTCCATACTTCCAGCACATGAGTTGCCAGGTCGATCAGACGTTTCTCATCTTTATGACGGATTCTCAGTACAGAAAGCGGCCATTTTACAATACCTGCCTCCACATCTTCATAACCCGGGATGGTCACATGCTTCTCGATCGGCGCTTTCGCCATGGCAAAGGTATAATGCCCTCCCTGGAAATGATCATGGCTCAGAATCGAACCGCCAACGATCGGAAGGTCTGCATTGGAACCAAGGAAATAATGAGGGAATAATTTTACAAAATCAAACAGTTTGATAAATGTATTTCTCTCGATCTTCATCGGCACATGACTGCTGTTGAACACAATGCAGTGCTCGTTGTAGTATACATACGGAGAATACTGGAAGCCCCACGGACTGTCATTTACAGTGATCGGAATAATACGGTGGTTTTCTCTTGCCGGATGATTGATTCTTCCTGCATATCCCTCATTCTCCGGGCAGAGGAGACATTTCGGATAGCTGCTGGATTTCGCAAGTTTCGCTGCTGCGATCGCTTTCGGATCTTTCTCCGGTTTGGAAAGATTGATCGTGATATCTATTGTACCATATTCGCTGTCTACTGTCCATTTCTGATCCTTCTTTACACGGTAGCGGCGGATATAGTCACTGTCCTGGCTGAGTTTGTAGAAGTAGTCTGTTGCTTCCTGCGGATCCTTCTCATATCTGTCCCAGAATTCCTTCTGCACCTGTGCCGGACGGGGCATCAGGCAGTTCATGATCTTTGTATCAAAAAGGTCACGGTAAACAACGCTGTCCTCAATGATTCCTCTGCTTACTGCTTCGTCCAGAAGTCCTTTTAATACTTCTTCCAGATCAATGTCTGTGTATTCTTCTTCCGGCTCCACATAATCGTCTTCTTTAAAAAGATCCAGAAGAAGATTGGTTGTGTAATTTTTCTCACATGCCGGTGTGAGTCCTGTTTCTATTCCGTACTGTACAAGCTTTTTGATGTTTTCGTATAACATTGATATTCCCCTCCGTTTCTCTTTCCTGTACGTTTGAATCCTGTATATCCACCGGATTTAAACGTACGCTGTCCTTTTAAGGATACTGAAATCTCACTTTCTTGTAAAGAACCAATTGCACAATTTTTTTCTGTAATAATTGACAAATTGTTAATTACCGGTTCCATATTACTTTTCAACAAATTCTATTTCTCGACAGCCGCTGCTTTCTCAATATAAGTAAGAAAGATATTACCTGCTTTTTCAAACAGGTCTGTACTGTCATTCATTCCGTATGGATAGGTTTCGCCTTTCGCAGGATCATATAAATAAGTATTGTATTCATCATATCCTACGATCACTACACTGGTGTTGTCTCCTGTCTTTGCGATTACCGGACGCTGTGCGCTGACTTCATATAATACACTGTCCAGACTGCATCCGGAAAGATCCAGAACTGTTCCCACTTTTTTCAGGTTCTTTTTCAGAGCAGAAACATCCAGCGTTCCCTGAAGTACAATATCCGGAATATCAACTGTATCAAGCTGTATCTGCGTTTTCTTATTGCCTCGCTCCCACACATACTGCTGTGCACGGTTTAATACTACGCCGCCCTGTTTATCTGCACGAATGACGGCCTTCGCCGGATCACTGTAGGTACTGTCAAGGCCGCCTTTTGCATAGACATAATACGTGGACTCCTGCGGAATCTGTGTATCCAGGCTGATATCGCTCTCTTTACTGCTACTTACCTTCGCATACAGTGCAAGAGGTGTATCTGTTTCCGCATTCACTCCAAGGGCAAGCCTTACTCTGACTCCTGTTCTGGAGGCAGATACCAGTTCTACCTGAACAGTATTTGCCGCTGCGTTTTTATTGTTCATAATGTTGTCTTTCTTCTGAGCAACATATTCAGAATCACCGGATTTTGCAGAAAGTTCAAACTCGATCAGTGTGCTTCCCACAGTAATGTCAGTAATATAAAGTCCTTCTTTATGGTATTCTTTTTTGGTATTTCCCTCAAAGTCTTCGATGCGAAGTGTGGAGATTCCCTCCGTTTTATGACCGTTGACATCTGTCAGAATATCCGCTTTATTCAAAATTCCATAGATCAGATCCTCATTCATAAATCCAAGAGCACGAAGCCTCTGTCCTTTTTCAGGAGTGATCACACGCATCTCACCTGTGTCAAAATCAATCTCCTTAATGCTGCCTTTATCGTCCCCGTCCGCAGAAACCAGCCATGCCGCATAATTATTATTGTCAGAAGCAACAAAATTAGAATTTTTGATTCCCTCTTCCAGAATCTCGTAAGAATTTTCCTCAATGTTGACCTTATAAAGATTCTGCGCAAACAGAAGGAAAAGTTCATTGCTGCTGTTTACATAGGATAATTTTCCGAGATCTCTTTTCAGAAATTCATAAGACTCTGAAATCGGAATAAACACTTTCTCTTCGATTGCATTTTTGTCATGATTATAATGATAAGCACCGATTCCCTGATATCCTTCATGTGTTCCACGGTTCATATATCCGTAGACAACAAAATCAATATCTCCTTCTTCGCTGACACGTATGATCTTGATGTCATGCTGTACTCTGGAATCACGGAAATCGCCGTTCTCTGTCTTGCGGAAGCTGAATACCTGTGTCACTTTTCCATCTCCCGGGGAATAAGACCACAGATCTCCCTGCTGAACAAAGACAACGATCGAAGCATCGTCATTTGTCATATATTCTACATTTTTGTCCCGGATGCCAAGGATCAGACCATCATTTTCAAACATCGGAAGCTCCGGATCAAATACCTGATTTGCAGAACGCTGGAAATCCAGAAGAAAAACTCTCGAATCATATCTCATTCTGTAAAATTCTTTTACATCATAAATCTCCAGCTGTCCCTGATCATTCTGCGAAGAAATCTGATATTCCAGTGTGATGCTGGCTGTGGTTTCATTGATATCGTTGATCACCGGAACGCCTTCTCTGTAAAGCTCCGGCTTCAGAGTTCCCCAGCTTATTTCGCTTAAAGTAGAATTCAGCGTAATGCCTGAATAGTTTGTCGCTGCTCCGTTATTATCTGGTTCCAGATAAGTCGCAAGTGCATCTGCTGCTTCTTTATCCATGGATGCCTGCGCAAAATATTCCACAAAGGAAGCATATTCTGACACATTGGTCTGTGATCTGGAAACGATTCTGGTATAGTAATAGGCAGTTTTTCCGCCTGTCTCCAGAGAAATCTGCATGGAATATTCCTGATTCATTCTCAGGTCACTGCTGATTTCCACCTGTGTGCGCAGATATTGTTCATCTGTTTCCAGATTTTTGATTTTTTTGTTCTCCAGAACTTTACTGCCGTCCGAAGTGCGGATCTCATAAGAAAAACTGCTCACCTCTGCATCATAGGGATTGATGACAAAAGAAAGTGTTTTCGAGGTATCCAGCGGAGTCACACTGTCTCTGGTAAAATCAGCCTGCATTGGCTGTGCATATCCATACATACGGTTTACCAGGGTTCCGTTCATGTCGATCATGACTTCCGGAAGTGTAGCTTCATTCAGATCCGAACGGTCATCTGTGGACTGACTGTTCAGCAGTAAAGCGGTTGCCGTCACGCCTGCTGCAAAAATAAAAAATAAGATCAGTATCTTTGCCAGCACCTTTTTCATAGCGTTCCCCCTTTATCTGATTCCGGATAGAGGAGCTGCTCCAGAGTTGGGTGAATGTTCAGTTCTTTTATCATCTCATCCAGTCTGGTTGTCTTTGCTGTATTCTCTGCCTGGGCAGTTTTTCCCTTTTTAACAGCACGGATCAGCAGATTCTTCGGGGTATGCTCCATATCAATAAATTCCAGAATCTGCGTCTCATACCCCTTACTTTCCAGCAGGTTCGCACGGACTGCATCCGTGATCAGTGCTGACATTCGTTCTTTCAGGATTCCATAATGAAGCACCGGTTCCAGTAGTTCATTTCTGATCTGTTTATTAACCTCATGCTGGCAGCATGGCACAGAAAGGATCACCTGCGCTCCCCATTCTACGGCCTTCGCCAGAGCAAAATCTGTAGCTGTATCGCAGGCATGAAGAGTCACTACCATGTCTACAGCGGAAACTCCTTCATAATCTGCAATATCGCCCTGATAGAAATGAAGCTTTTCATATCCATACTTTCGCGCCAGTCCGTTACATTTCTCGATTACATCTGTTTTCAGATCAAGACCGATGATATTTACATCATAGCCTTTTAATTCTTTCAGATAATAATACATGGCAAAGGTCAGATAACTTTTGCCGCATCCAAAATCAAGGATTGTTACCTCCCTGTCTTTCGCCAGCCTTGGAAGGATATCTTCGATAAACTCCAGAAATCGGTTGATCTGGCGGAATTTATCATATCTGGAAGTAATGATCTTCCCTTTTTCCGTCATAACTCCAAGGTCTGTAAGGAACGGAACCGGGATTCCTTCCTTTAAAATATACTGCTTCACACGATTGTGAGCCTGAATCTGCACATTTTCTCTGACCGCGTGGTGTTTCTCTTTAATGGTCATTTTGCCTTTTTTACTCACAAGAACCACACCGTCCATCAGCGCGCCCTGGCACTGAAGCTGTCCAAAATTTCCGGAAAGCTCAGCCTCCAGATATGCCAGCATCTGCTCCCGGTCATAATTTTTATGAAAGACCTTCGTTCCCTCCAGAGCAGATGCCTGATAGCAGATCTGGTCTTTCAGCTTAACCGGACGGATTTTTACTTTTGATGGTCCGTCGGCTTTTCTGCCTGCACTGAGAACAGCCTGTATCAGATTCTCATTGATCTGTTCTTCTAAATATTCTTTTAAATTTTTCATGTTTTTCTTTTATTCTATTCTATCTATCTCATTAAGCGGATAAAAGTCTCCGCATACCTGTTTTATTGATTCTTAGTAACAATTCAGCAGTCTGCTGTGAATATTCTACCAGCGGCCATGACCGCCAAAACAGCTTCTGCATCGTTTTCTGCGGCAACGTCTCCGGGAAATCTCCTGACACAGCATTACCTGCACCAGTTCATCCAGAAAACCGCCCGGAGCTGACTGTCCGGTCATTTCCGGTTCTATGCTCTCTTTAATCTTGCTGCACAGATGGTAAAACATATATTTATCCGGATATTCGTCATAAAGCCTGCTGCCTTCATAATCCAGATGATCACATTCTTCTTCCACTCTCTCCTGTATCTGCTGTACGGTTATCGGATAGTAGGATTTCATCAGCTCAAATTCCTGCTCCTGCATCCTTTCTCCTTCATATAACATAGGATTGGCATATGTGGCGTAAAACGGAAAATAATGTTCAAAATACATATCGAAATCCTGCATTCCTTCTGATAGTCTATTCCAGTATATGCTTCCGGTTTCAATACGGTTACCTGCACAAGTCTTTTTACAGTGTAACTGTTCAGTCCCTTCACAGTTCCGAAGCAGCAGACTGTCGAATAATTACTTTACAGTTTCTGAATCATTCCAAGTGTTAATTTTACGCTGTGCTCAATGGCAGCCATCTCAAATTCCGCATAGTCCATATTTGCACTTCCGTCTGCCTTATCGGAAATCGCACGTACAACCAGGAATGGGATTCCATTTAAGTATGCAGCCTGTCCGATGGCAGCGCCTTCCATTTCTGTTGCATATCCTGCAAATTCGGAAACAATGGCGTCTTTTACACCTTTGTCAGAGATAAACTGGTCACCGGAGCAGATTCTTCCTTCAAATACACTGATTTCCGGGTTTACTTCTTTACATACTTCTGCAGCTAATTTACGAAGTTTCTCATCTGCCGGGAAAGAAAATTCTTCCATCTGCGGGATCTGTCCTTTCGGATATCCAAAACCTGTAGCATCCATATCATGATGAAGAACATCTGTAGAAAGAACAATATCTCCAATATTTACATCATTATTCAGACTTCCTGCGATGCCTGTGTTGATCACCGCTTCCACACCAAATACATCTGCCAGAATCTGTGTGCAGATTCCTGCATTTACCTTACCGATTCCGGAACGTACAACAACAACTTTCTTTCCCTCTAAAGTTCCTTCATAGAAATCCATAGATGCCTTTTTTGTGATCTGCACATCCTGCATTTTTTCTTTAATTCTCGCTACTTCCTGCTCCATTGCTCCGATAATTCCGATACACTTCATATTTAAACACCTCGTCTTTGATTGATTGTAATTTATAGTTGATACTGCCTGTGCTGAAGACAGTAATTGCATTTCCATACATACGGTTACTGAGAACGGAGTAAACAGTAACTACATACGCGTACTTATTATAGCAAATCTTTTATTTATATGGAAACTTTTTTTCGATTCTGTTATAATAATCTTTCAGGTTGTTGTTTTTTCACCTCTTACCTGCGAAGTGTATTGCCAGAAGCAGAGGAATCAGTAACTTTTTTCGAGATGTGATTTAACAGTTTACCTGATCTGCAAAATATTAATGATATCTCAGAATTACAGGAGGATAAGTGTTATGACATACAAGACTAAAGGCGTATGCGCCCGTGAAATCGAATTTGAAGTAGACGAAAATCATAAAGTTCATAATGTGCAGTTCGTAGGAGGATGCAGCGGAAATACTCAGGGAATTGCCTGTCTCGTAGAAGGTATGGACGCTGAAGAAGTGATCAAACGTCTGAAAGGAGTCAAATGCGGCTTCAAAAATACTTCATGTCCGGATCAGCTTTCTATTGCACTGGAGGAAGCACTGAACAAATAAGCAGTTATTGCTTATGAGCATCATTTGATTTCTGACAAAAGTTTACTGAATATTGAACAGGTGGAATCCACAGTTATTCATATGCTGTAGATTCCATCTGTTTTATATTACTATTTTGTATTATTCCACATTACTGTTTCGTGTTGCTGTTTCATATCACAACCTTATATTATTGTTTTTACATTACTGTTTTACACTATTTTATATTATCATTTTTACATATCCGGTCTGTCCCATTTGTCGCATAAGGACTGTACATCTCTGGAGAAACGTTCCAGGTCTTTGTTTGGGGTTCCTTCGTTTTTCTTGATGACAGCAAGCAGACGATAGCCAAGAGCCAGCAGTTTCTCGAATGCGCGGGCTGCTCTTGCTGCTTTCGGGGAAACAGATGTCTTCTGGATCCTGACTCCCACAGCTTCATGGATACAGACATTCTGCGTCAGGTCATAGACTGTGCCACTGAAAGGTGCCATGGTGTTATACCCCAGATCATCTTTCAGTCTTTTCGCAAACACTTCTGTCACGGTATCTTCCCCGTGGGTTACAAATACTTTCTTCGGTTTCTCTTCAAAGGCTTTTGCCCAGTCCAGTAATCCATTCACGTCCGCATGACCGCTGATTCCGGGCATTCTGCGGATATGGGCTGCCACATGCACAGATTCTCCGAACAGTTTTACATCTGTTGCCCCCTCGATCAGTGCCCTTCCGAGAGTTCCCACTGCCTGATATCCTACAAACAGAATTGTATTCTTTTCATTCCACAGATTATGTTTGAGGTGATGCTTGATTCGGCCGGCATCACACATACCGCTGGCAGAAATAATTACTTTTGGATCTTCATCAAAGTTGATGGCTCTGGAATCGTCACTGGTTACAGAAATCTTCATTCCCGGGAAACTGATCGGATTGATTCCTTTCTTAATCAGTTCCATTGCCTCTTCATCAAAACAGTCATACTGATGTTCCGAGAAAATCGTAGTAGCTTCATTTGCCAGAGGACTGTCCACATAGACTTTGAATCCATCAAATCCATGTACCAGTCCATCCGCTTTGATCTGTCGGATAAAATACAGCATTTCCTGTGTACGTCCGACTGCGAAGGACGGAATGATCAGACTTCCGCCTCTGTCAAACGTTTCCTGAATAATGGAGGCCAGAAGCTGTACATAATCCGGTTTCTCCCCATGGCTTCGATCGCCGTAGGTAGACTCCATAACCACATAATCTGCATGATGAAGATATTCCGGGTCTTTGATCAGCGGCTGGTTCGTATTTCCGATATCTCCGGAAAATACGATTGTCTCTTTGTCCTCCCCTTCCTGGATCGTCAGTTCAATACTTGCAGATCCCAGAAGATGCCCGGCATCAATAAACCGTACAGAAATTCCTTCTGCCGGAGTAATCACTTTATTATAAGGACAGTGTACAAAATTTTTGATAACGCCCATGGCATCTTCCATCGTGTACGCAGGCACGAATTCCGGTTTGCCCTCTCGTCTGCCTTTACGGTTTCTCCACTCTGCCTCGAACATCTGGATATGTGCACTGTCACGAAGCATGATATCACAGAGATGGCAGGTTGCATCTGTGGCATAAATCGGTCCCTGGAAACCTTTTGCATAAATTGCAGGCAGATTTCCGGAGTGATCCATATGCGCATGGGTCAGAAGCACGAAATCCAGTTCTCCCGGTGCTACGGGAATTTCTGTATTCTCATAATAATCCGGTCCCTGTTCCATACCACAGTCAACCAGAAACTTACGACCTGCTGCTTCCAGATAATAACATGATCCTGTAACCTCGTGTGTAGCACCAATAAAAGTAAGTTTCATACAAAAGCCTCCTTTCGGATTACTTATTATTATTGTATCTATTATACAATACAATTGTGAGGATTAACAGCTTTTTTATGAATATTTAATAATCACAAGACAATATTGTGTCATTTATCTATCACAACACATCTTCTATAATACAAAAAGGATCCTGCCCGGATGGCTTTTCATGTCAGTTTCGCAATTGAAGCAGGGGACTTACTTGATTTGGTTAAAACATTACAAAGTAATTTCCTGTGACTGACACGAAAAAAGCTGCCGCATTTACTTTCATGCGACAGCCTTCTCCCATGCGTTTGCCACGTTTCCGGTTTTCAAATGGTGCTGATATTCAAAAACGTTTGACGTTTTTCTGCTGCAAACACATGACTTGCAGAACGGTAATGTCCGTTTACAAAATCCCACTGTGTTCTGTTTTCGTTCTGCTTCTTTATGTAGTTTATGCTACCATGTGACTTGTCTCCGAGCCTCACAGAATGCAATGTTTTTTCATGGACAGGCACTGTATGGCCTTCTCGTAAACTTCCACTACATATAATATACGAATCAAAATCGAAAATATCACACTTTTTTTCAAAATTTTTTAAAAAAATTTTGTTTTTTTATTTTTACTCCGGAATGATTGCCTGATCTGCGGTATTTTCGGCAACATCCGCTGTATTCCCGCTTCCAAAAACCTGAATCATCGTTTCCTTAAATGGTTCCGGATTGGTCTGCGCAGTCATTCCTGCTATCAGCAGAACAAACACAATTGCAGCCACAATACCTGCTGTCTGCATACGTTCATGCTCTTTTTCACGTTTTTCCCTGGCAATCCGGAACTCGTGTCTTATTTTCTTCATACGGCGTGACCAGAGAACTTCTTCGTAATTACTCTCGTCCCTGTATTTTCCGGTTGCTTTCAGATGAGCAATCAGACGCTCATATCCTGCTTTCTTTTTTTCCGGGGATTCTTTTTCTTTGTTTTTCCACGGGTTCCCGCCCGCTGCCGCGAAAATTCTTGCCTCGGCTTCCTCAGCCTCTTTCAGGAACTGCTCCCCTAACAGTCTGTCGGCTTCTTCGGTGCTCATTTTTCTGTCTATTTTGTTTCCCATAATTTCCAACTTTCCTTGACAATCCTTATATGTGAGTTCTATTATTATAGCAATTACAGAAAATAATGCAACCATAACCTCATACTCTGATACGCTGAACGGAATGCATTATTTTATGAAATTACTATGATCATATTGGTAACTATAACAAATAATCAGGAGGTTTTCCTATGAAACATATCGTACTTACCGGAGGCGGTACTGCCGGACATGTCACCCCGAATATTGCTCTGATCCCACGTCTTCAGGAACTGGGATATCAGATTTCCTATATCGGTTCCTACAATGGTATCGAGAAAAAACTTATTGAAGAAATGAACATCCCTTATTACGGAATTTCTTCCGGTAAACTCAGACGTTACTTTGATCTGAAAAACTTCACAGATCCTTTCCGTGTATTAAAAGGCTTCAGCGAAGCCAGAAAACTGTTGAAACATTTAAAACCGGATGTAGTTTTCTCCAAAGGTGGATTCGTCACAGTTCCTGTTGTGATTGCCGCAAAGAGATGTAAAATCCCTGCAATCATCCACGAATCTGACATGACTCCGGGTCTGGCAAATAAGCTGTGTATCCCTTCTGCCGCAAAAGTATGCTGCAACTTCCCGGAAACAGTCAAAAGCCTTCCGGCAGATAAAGCTGTACTCACCGGAACTCCGATCCGTCAGGAACTGTTAAGCGGTGACAAAGAAGCCGGAAGAAAGTTCTGCGGTTTCTCTGCTGACAAACCGGTTCTCATGGTAATCGGCGGCAGTCTTGGCGCAGCCTCTGTCAATGAAAATATCCGCAAAATCCTGCCGGAACTGTTAAAAGAGTTTCAGGTAATTCATCTCTGCGGAAAGGGCAAAACCGACGAAAGCCTGAAAAATACTCCAGGTTATGTTCAGTATGAATATATCAAACAGGAGCTTGCTGACCTGTTTGCATTATCTGACATCGTCATCTCCCGTGCCGGTGCAAATGCCATCTGCGAAATCAATGCCTTAAAGAAACCGAACCTTCTGATCCCGCTTTCTGCCAATGCCAGCCGCGGTGACCAGATCCTCAATGCCCGTTCCTTCGAGCGTCAGGGATTCAGCATGGTTTTCGAAGAAGAAGAAATCACACAGGAAACTCTTCTCGCAGCAATCCGCAAGCTGTATGCTGAACGCCAGACTTTTATTGATGCAATGTCCGGAAGCAGCCATATGAACTCTATTGAAAAGATTACCGGTCTGATCGAGGACTGTGTCAATCATAAATAATTATTTTGACCAAAAGCTGCGGAGCAGTTATCTGGTGTAGAGCCACGCAGCGAAGCGAATGATTTTATCCACCTGACTTCCATAAACCAAAAGCACAGGTATAGTCTGTAAATTTCCAGCTATGCCTATGCTTTTTTTATTTTTTATTTATGCTTATTTATGCGATTTTGTTATATTCTCTGATCAGCCACTTTCTGGTTCTCCAGACTCTCGTATTTACATTATTTTCTGTCATATGATACTGTTCTGCGACAATTTTGGATGGCATATCATATAAAGTCACGCTGATAAAAATTTCATAACTGATCCTGTTTTTCTTACGGAGTTTCTCGAATATATGATTCATGTAACCTCCCGTTTCCATGGCAACGATCAGTTCATCCACACCATAGCCACTTCTGATCCTCATTTCCGCTACATCTTCCACTGCATCAGAATTGGCATATTCGTACTTTCGATATGCCTTTTTAAAATAATCAAAAGACTTATGTATACTCATGGTAATGATCAGTGCCAGCAGCCTTTTCCTGTCTGAAAAATCTACTTCTTCACCCATACTGTAGATGATCGTAAAAACATCCTGACACACATCTTCTGCTTCATCCTCATTCCCCAGAATGGTACCTGCAATTTCAATTGACCGTTCACGGTATGCATCATAAATATATTCAAAATCCACATTTTCCATGCTGTCATACATTCAGGAATTTATGACAGTTCTGCCTGCACTTTTGACAGAATTTCTTCTTTTACCTCATCTGTCAGACTGCCAGGAGTCCAGGTAATGCCTACTCCGTCTTCTTTATATCTCGGAATCAAATGCATATGGAAATGAAATACTGTCTGTCCTGCACATTCCCCGTTATTCTGAACAATATTAAATCCATCACAGTTTAAAGCTTTTGTCAGAGCACCTGCCATTTTTTTCGCAAGGATCATTGCCTTTCCTGCCAGTTCATCCGGCATTTCATAAATATTGGCAGCATGTGATTTCGGTAAGATCAGCGCATGTCCCTTACTTGCCGGGCCCAGATCAAGAATGACACGAAAATTTTCATCTTCATAAAGTGTTGCAGCCGGAATCTCTCCGTTTGCGATTTTACAGAAAATACAGTTTTCCATTTTTAATTCCTTCTTTCATAATAAATGATTTATCAGACATATCTCTGCGCCAGTCTTTTTTCAGCGAAATAATTGCTCTTTTTCTCCTGTCAGCTCATAAAAGCTCAGGTTTTCGCATGATATGTCGGTTTTCTGCGAATTTTGCAATACGAAATCTGTTGCTATGTAAAATTCACAGTGATACACTTCCTTTGAGGTGATGATATGCAAGCTGAAACAGCAACAGCACAATTAAAAAAAGAATTCCAGTTTACTTTATCCAAGCTTTCTCATGAAATTCGTAATCCCATCGCTCTGATCAACAGTGAACTTCAGCTCATGGCTTCCTCTCATCCGGAGCTTTGCAGTTATCAGCAGTGGGACAGTCTTATGGATAATCTGGAATATATCAGAGAATTACTGAATGAACTCTCAGATTTCAGCCATTCAGGTACCATTTCTCCGGTTCCTGTAAATCCAAAAGAATTTCTGAGTACGGTGCTTTCCTGCGAAAAAAATACTCTGGAATATCTGGGAATTACTCTGGAAACACATCTTGAGGATATCTCTTTCCCCATCTTTCTTGACCGTGTAAAAATGCGGCAGGCATTACTGAATCTGATTCGAAATGCCAGTGAATCCATCGAACATCCCAAAGGAAAAATCATTGTCTGTCTCCGGAAATGCGAGAAAGGAATCTGTATCTCCATTCAGGACAATGGATGCGGAATGACAAAAGAACAGGTACAGACTGTATTTTCTCCTTTTGTCACATATAAAGATGGCGGAACCGGTCTGGGACTCGCTGTTACAAATGAAATTATTACTGCTCATCATGGACAGATCGTGATTGACAGCCGCCCCGGTTATGGTTCTACATTCCGCATTTTTCTTCACTGATATCCTTTTGCTGATGTCTTCAGGATATCCTTAACTGATGTTTTTTCTTCGTGTTTTTTCGTTGAAATATTTTAACTGATATCTTTTAAGCAACATCGGCAAATCCATATTTTTTCGGATGATACAAAAGCACAGCCAGAATAAATCCTGTGATCAGACCACCTACATGTGCCGCATTGTCCACGCCCTCACTGGTAAACCCAAAATAGAGGGAAAATCCCGCCATGATCAGAATCTGCCTTGTGGAAAGATCTTTCACATGGCCTCTGCCTCTGATCACTGCATAGATCATAGCTCCCATTACTGCGAACACTGCGCCTGAAGCTCCTGCTGACACCGCGAAATCGCCGCTTCCAAGTTCCAGAAAAACGCACAGAAGATTTCCTCCGATTCCACCCAGAAGATAGATCAGAAGGTATCTGAGCCTGCCTACTGTTGGTTCCAGTCTTGCTCCCAGAACAAAAAGAACCAGCATATTATTTCCCAGATGCTGTGGTCCGAAATGCAGAAACATACTTGTGAACAGACGATAATATTCTCCATCTGCAATCATAGGTGTGTAAGCTGCGCCACATTGCACCATGTGCATGGTATCCTCTGTGCCTCCGGTAAATTCCACTGCAAGAAATACCAGAACATTTATCAGGATCAGAAACACGGTCACGGGTTCTTTCTTTAATTCCTCCAATTCATGCCTCTTTTCTGTGTTTGTTTCCCACAGGCTGATTTCCTCAGAATATATTATTTTTATATGCCGGAAATTCCTGTGTTACTTGCTCATCTGTGTCTTATTGTATCAGACATTTCCAGTTTTTACAAAGTATTTATGCGCAAATAATCCGTCATTATCCGCATTTTACACGTCATTTTTGACATTTCACACGTCATATTTGATTAGTATGTGTTATATTTTGATCTCTACACGTCATATTTGATTAGTATATATTGTATTTTGACGTGTCGCATGTCATTTTACACAAGTCAGACAAGATATTTATTCCATTTGCGATCATTATTCCAGAAAAATATATCTTGCCTGCGCAAAATCTACCTCATCTTCCTGTTTAAGCTGATATTCTTCGTCCGGAAGCAATAACTTTCCATTGACAGCGGTTCCATTTCTGGAGTTCATATCTGTAAGATAATAGCCATCTTCTTTTTTGCGGATTTTGGCGTGAATCCTGCTGACAGTAGGAAGTTCAATCACTGCATCGCAGGCATTTTCCAGTTTACCGATCACTGTCAGGTCATCATTGAGATAAATGGTTGCCAGTTCTCCTGCTTCTTTACTGACCAGACTCGCAGGGCCAGATACGACACCTGCTGACAAAACTACTGTTTCTCCAAAGTTTTCATGCTTTCCCTGATACTGCTTTTTCATATTTTCCTCTGCAAACTTCTTCTGAGTTCTCATTTTTTCCTGATCTTCTTTGCAGATTTTTTCTTCTGAATCCTTAAAAAACAATTTCTGACTCTCATAACTTTCACTGTTATGATTTATTTCCCAGTCTTTTATCTGCCTTCCTGCTGTATGAGAATCAGAAGCATCTTGTTCTCTTTGATTCCATCTGGTTTTCTCCTCCTGAAATGACTGAGCGGACATTTTTTTCTTTCTTCTGTTCAGAAACAATGAGATCAGCATTGCACTTCCCATACCCACAAGCACCACACCCAGAAGGATTCCGGATTCTGCATAAGGAAGATATCCCGCAAAAGCTGCTGCTATGATTCCACTGAGCAGTAAAAATATTACCAACAAAATCACCAGCCTTTTTATCAAAAGCTTCTGAGATGTATTAAGAATGTGTCCGCCCTGAACAGAAGAATTCTGATTTTTTTCTTCCTCGTTTCTCCGAAATAAGATATCGGATTCCCGTATGAACTCTGTCTCTTTCTCTGTCCTTGTATTTACATTTTCTTCCTCTTCCGCTTTATCCCCCGTCAATCCTCTGGCGATATTCCCGGCGATATTTCCAGCTATATTTTCTTTTCTGTTTCCCGTCATACTGCCGGATATCTTTCCTCTTTCTGCTTCTGTAGTCCCTGTATTCTCTCTTCCTTTTCCCTGTGTTTTATAAAGTTCCTCTTTGATATGTTCCAGATGAAAGCTGTCCTCCATTCCCCGCCTGTAAACCCCATATCCAAGAATAACCGCATCTCCATCCTCATGGTCAATTTTCGGAAGGATATATTCCGTCAAAGCCTGAAACTGTTCCCGGATGTCCTTTTCATATCCCGGCATCAGGCAGAAATAGATTTTCTTCTTCTCCATATCTACAAAAATATATTCCGGAGCGATCACCATCTGACCTGGATTCATAAGATATTCTGCCGCATCCTCCATTGCCTGAACAAACCCGCCAAAAACCAGTCTCAGATCATCCACCCCAAACTTCCTCTCTTCATATAAGGTACTCAATGACTGTCTGGAAGTAATATCAAAATATACCAGAAACTGTCCGTCCATTCCCTGGATTCTGCATGTGAATTAAAAACTTTATCCTCACACGACTGAAGTCGCGTGCTTCCAGACGCTTTAGGCGTCAGACTAAATATCGGCGGATACGCCTGTAACTTAGGCCAGCGCAGTTATGCGCATTTTTCCATGCCAGATATGGCAGGTTCCCACATTGCAGGTAGTCCGCTGTATATCTGCCTGCATTTATGCTGCCTTTAAGATTTCCATTTGTAAATGAAGTTCTTTCAGATCTGCATAAACACATGAGGTTCTACGCTTTACCGAAGGGACTTTTGCCTCCAGCAAAGACCTTTCCGTTACCGGAAGGGGTTTTAAAAGTTCTCTGATAAAATATCTTGCTCCGATATTATACGATGCCGACAGGTCACAGCTATATCTTTTTCCTGTCTGGAATACACAAAGACTGTGATTTTTCGGGTCACGGGACACACTTCCGGAGCCATCGTATGCAAGCCTGCTCGTATTCCATGCGCAGACTCTGGATACCCGCATTCCTTTTCTGTGTGCCTGATGCTCACAGCGTTTCTGGATATCCCGTTTTCTCCACAGATGCAGTTTCTGTTTTTTCTTTCCGGATATCTTTCCCTGCATTTCCAGATACTCGAATACGATCACATCTGCATGGTTCTCTTCTGCATTTTTTACGATCGCACCTGCAATTTTTCTTCCCAGCTCTATGTTCAGGCGTTTCGTATATGCCCATCTTCCCCGTGACTGCGCAGAGCCGTGTTCCCTCTGGAATCTTCGGATCCGGCCCAGTGTGCGGTACATCCGGTCTTTTTCACTGGGATGATTGATAAATTTTCTCCCCAGGACAGTTCCGTCTGCCCGCATAATGGTACAGACCGCATCGGTATTGATTCCCAAGTCCACACTACAGATGATCTGTTCTTTTACCGGTGTTTTCGTAAGTGTCACTTCTTCCGTATAAGAAAAACGCAGGAAATATTTATGGTGCCTTTTCTCCAGTGTCGGGGCTGATGCCTTTTTCCCCGACCAGTTCCTGCGCAGATATTCCATATCTGTGTGATTTAAACGCACACAAAACCATTTCCAGTCATGACCATCATACAGTTTCAGGTATGCTTCGTCTTTTCCTTCTTTTTCCTCTCTGTACATGACATCACGATAAAAAACAGGCATGGCATGATTCTCATACGCCAGTCTGGGTTTCCCTGCTTGTTCTCCTGACTTTTCCCACAGGTCCATCCGTGTTTCGTAAGAAGATACACTTCCCAATGCATGCTGGATTGCGGCTCGCCTCAGGTAGGACGGCATCTTCGGAAAGCGAAGATCAAAATCAAAGCGTGCAGGATTCTTTTTTGTAGTATGCACCAGATGCTCTGCAGCATTAAACCGCCTTTTGGCATCCGGTATCTCTGCCAGTTCTTCCCACACCTGCTCATATATTTCTGTCAGGTAATAGACCGCAGACCGGTAGATTTCCAGTGTCTGGCGGACTGGGATATTCTGTTTTCGTAATTCTACGCCATAGCTGGATACGGTCTGCATCTCTTTTCCTCCAACAAATCATTTCTTCTGTCAGGCTTTTTTCTTTTCTTTTTCCTTTTGTCCTTCGATGTAGGCAAGCACCTGGTCTCTGCTCCTGTCACTGACCGTTATGGCACAGTAAGACGGATTCCACAGATGCCCACCCCACAGTTCCTTTTTTAACTCCGGATACGCAAGAAACATCTGGCGTGCAAGATTTCCTTTCATGATCTTGATCATATCTGAAATATAAAACTGAGGTTTACAGTCCACAAGCAGATGGATATGATCCGGCATCACCTCCATTGCCAGAATCTGAAATTTATATTCTTCTGCAAGATTCTGTAACATTTCTTTGCATTCTGTATCGATTCCGTTTTTTAAAACCTTTTTTCTGTATTTTGTACACCAGACAAGATGATACTGCAAGGAATAGACATATCCCCTACCATATGAAAGTTTGTTTTTATCTATATTAAATATATCTTTTTCCATATAAATATTATACCATATGTATTGGTTTATGTAAACATTTGTTCTGTTGTTTAGTAAAAAAATTTGCGCGTCTAACTCATCACTGAAAGTAACGAGAATGCGACACGCAGTTATTCAAGCAGACTTTCTTCCAGTCTTCTGGATATTGTCACATATTCATCCAGCAATTTCTGAAGTTTTTCTGGATCTTTCTCTATATCTTCTCTGCTTTTTTCATATCTCATCACATAAAATGGCAGGAAAAAGAGTAGTTTCTTCTGAAAGATTACATCCTGTGTATATCTTTCTATGTAAATAGCCGGCAACTCATATTTTATTACCCGCCCATCCGGCATGATAATATCCATTCCAAGAGTATCTTTTCTGCCTTTTCCACGTAAATATAATACACAGGAATGAGGAAAATATATTTTGTACCGTCCATTCTCAATCTGCTTTGTTTCCAGACTGACAGCAAAATCATATTCTATCATTCGGATTACCATTTCTGCATCTCCGGTGCTCTGACATTCTATATGATAGATCTTGTCTGCTATTTTTAACCGGGAATCTGTAATCTTTTCTCCGTTCTTTGTCTGGTGTTCGTTTCTCTGCTGCTCAACTGCTATATCTGCGGGATAATTTGTGCCAAATACCTCGTTGATCAGCGGCACTACAAGCTCTGGCATTTTCTCCAGCATTGTTCTGAAAACATTATCAAATATGGTGTTATTTGCCATCTGATACACCTTTCCTGGCTGTTAGTTATCGTTCGCTTTTGTATTTTGATTATGTTTTCGGACGTATTCTTATTTCCAGATGCTTCGCATCTATGAAATTTTATCTTTTGTGCAAAGTGTTTTTGTTTTCGATCACCCTCTTTGCACTCTGTTTTGTATTTTCTATTGTAACAGATGCCTTCTCATTTTTCCAGTCAAATCTATGTTTTCAAGAACTTTTTGTTCCTTTATATTATATGTCTGTACGCAAAATTTTCCCGCACAAATGAATTAATGTATTATGTCACTACTGTAGCAAAAAGCCCCTGCAATACAGTCCTGATAACTGTACTGCCAGGGGCTTTATTTTTATTCAGAAGCAATTACTTCTATAAATATAGCGTATTATTTCTTTCTGACAATAACCTTATCCAGATGCCAGATATCATCTACATATTCCTGGATAGTTCTATCGGATGTGAACTTACCGCTGCATGCTGTGTTGAGGAGTGCTTTCTTAGCCCAGCCTTTTTCATCTCTGTATGCTGCTTCTACACGTTTCTGTGCGTCTGCATAGGAACGGAAGTCTGCGAGGATGAAGTAGCGGTCTGCTCTGTCTGTGTTCTTTGTATTGAGAAGTGAATCGTACAGGTCACGGAAGAGTTCTGTATCATTGGAGAAGGTTCCGTTGATGAGCTGCATCAGTACCTGACGGATTTCTTCGTCTGTGTTGTAGATTACGTTTGGATCGTATCCGCCGTTGTTTTCGTAGTTGATTACTTCGTCGGAGCTTAAACCGAAGATGAATGCGTTTTCTGCGCCAACTTCTTCTACGATCTCTACGTTGGCACCGTCCATTGTTCCAAGTGTAGGAGCACCGTTGAGCATGAACTTCATGTTACCTGTACCGGATGCTTCTTTACTTGCTGTGGAGATCTGCTCGGAAACGTCTGCTGCTGCGAAGATCCACTCAGCGTTGGATACTCTGTAGTTTTCGATGAATACAACTTTGATCTTGCCGTTGATGGAAGCGTCATTGTTTACTACATCTGCTACGGAGTTGATGAGTTTGATGATCTTCTTGGCTGTTGCGTAACCTGCGGATGCTTTTGCACCGAAGATGAATGTTCTTGGATAGAATTCCATTTCCGGATGCATCTTGATCTGGTTGTACAGATAGATAACATGCAGGATGTTCAGGAGCTGACGTTTGTACTCGTGAAGTCTCTTAACCTGTACATCGAAGATGGAGTGCGGGTCTACTTCTACGCCATTGTGCTCAAGGATGTATTTAGCCAGACGCTCTTTGTTCTTGAACTTAATGTTCATGAATTCCTGGAGTGCTTTCTCATCATCAGCATAAACTGCCAGTTTCTTTAACTGTGGAAGGTCTGTAACCCAGTCCGGTCCGATGTGCTCTGTGATCCAGTCTGCAAGGAGTGGATTTGCGTGGAGCAGGAAACGTCTCTGAGTGATACCGTTTGTCTTGTTGTTGAATTTCTTAGGCATCATTTCATAGAAGTCTTTTAATTCCTGATTCTTCAGGATTTCTGTATGAAGGCGTGCAACACCGTTTACAGAATAGCCTGCTGCGATTGCAAGGTGAGCCATCTTAACCTGTCCATCGTAGATAATTGCCATCTTTTTGATCTTCTCGTAATTTCCCGGATATTTTGCCTGGATCTCAAGGATGAAACGACGATTGATCTCTTCGATGATCTGGTATACACGCGGAAGCAGTCTGGAGAAGAGCTCGATCGGCCATTTCTCAAGTGCTTCGGACATGATAGTATGGTTTGTGTAAGCAACAGATTTGGTTGTTACTTCCCATGCTTCATCCCATCCGAGTCCTTCTTCGTCCATGAGGATACGCATTAACTCTGCTACTGCTACAGTCGGATGTGTATCATTCATCTGGAAGGTTACTTTTTCATATAATTTATGGATATCGCCATGTTTCTTTTTATATTTGGCAATTGCTGCCTGGAGGCTTGCAGATACAAAGAAGTACTGCTGTTTCAGTCTCAGCTCTTTACCTGCATAGTGGTTGTCGTTCGGGTAAAGAACTTCTACGATATTGCGGGCAAGGTTCTCCTGCTCTACAGCTTTCTTGTAATCACCCTTGTCAAAGGAATCAAGCTCGAAGTCTACGATCGGCTCTGCATCCCAGATACGAAGTGTGTTTACTACATCATTGTCATATCCTGTGATCGGCATATCATAAGGAATGGCTTTTACTGCCTGATATCCTTCATGGATAAATTTGCTTCCGCCCTTTTCAGGATCGTACTCTACTCTTACATATCCGCCGAAGTGTACTTCCTTGGCATATTCCGGACGACGCAGTTCGAATGGGTAGCCGTTCTTTAACCAGTTATCCGGTACCTCGATCTGATAACCGTTCTGGATTTTCTGTTTGAACATTCCGTAGTGGTAACGGATTCCGCAGCCATATGCTGCGTAATTTAAAGTTGCGAGAGAATCAAGGAAGCATGCAGCCAGTCTTCCCAGACCACCGTTTCCAAGTGCCGGATCCGGTTCCTGATCTTCGATACAGTTAAGGTCAAATCCCAGTTCTTCGAGAGCTTCTTTTACTTCACCGTAAGCGCAAAGGTTGATCAGGTTGTTTCCGAGAGCACGTCCCATCAGGAATTCCATGGACATATAGTATACGATCTTCGGATCCTGTTCGTCATAAGCTTTCTGTGTTGCAAGCCAGTTATCAATGATAACATCTTTTACAGAGTAGCTTACTGCCTGAAAAATCTGCTCCTGTGTAGCTTCTTCAATTGTTTTTCGATAGAGGAATTTTACGTTGTCTTTTACGCTTTTCTTGAATGCCTCTTTCTTGAACATTTCGTTTGTCATTTCATACCTCCCGTAATGGTTTCACTGTTCACTTTATTCTCAGCAATACACCCTGCGGATATTGCCGGTGAACCTCTTCATTCCGTCAACTCTTCTGTTTTCTCATATCAGAGAAATTGGGGGCAAAGAATCTCTGCCTCCAATTTCCTCTCTGAAATCAGACTGTCAAAGATAATGATACTCTTTTTTCGACAGTCTGTCATGTGTATAATTGCCGAAATTTATAACATTTTTTTATCGTGCATTGCGAAAGTAGTATATTTCCTGTGAAATACCTGTAACTTATCATTACCTTGTCAGTAATTGACCGAATGTTGTCAATTACAGTTTCTTAACACCCATAGTTACTGCTTCTTTGTTGATGTTCCACTCTTTCACATAACCATCGGTCTCGCCAAGTACCATTTCGTCTGCAAGTACTTCTGACTTGATCTCATCTTCGTGTGTTTTCATGACATCCTGGATCTTGTCGTTTCCGTGAGCGTATACTACGATCTTGTCCATAACTTCGAAGCCAGCTTCTTTTCTCATGGTCTGGATCTTGCTGATGATCTCACGTACAAATCCTTCTTCGATCAGTTCAGGTGTCAGGTTTGTATCCAGGACTACGGATGTTTCACCGTCAGATTCAGATACATAACCCTCTGTCTGTGCTGTTTCAATAAGAAGGTCTTCTTCTGTAAGCTCTACATCGTTTCCGTTGATATCCAGTTTCAGGACACCGTTGGTTCTCAACTCGTTCATTGCTGCTGTTCCATTGATGTCTGTGAGAGCCTGTCTGATTCCTCCAAGGAGTTTACCGTATTTCGGTCCTACTGTACGAAGCTGCGGTTTGAAGCTGTAGGAGATAAAGGATTCTACATCATCTGCGAATTTTACTTCTTTGACATTCAGTTCGTCTGCGATGATGTCAGTGTAGAATTCACTCATTTTCTTCTCAGCTTTTACATACATAGTTCCGATCGGCTGACGGTTCTTGATGTTTGCTGTATTTCTGCAGGCACGTCCCAGAACTACGATCTCCAGAAGCTCTTTCATGTCTGCTTCCAGATCTTTGTCGATCCATGCTTCGTTTACAGTTGGGAAGTCGCAGAGATGGATACTCTCCGGAGCATCTTTATCCACGCTTCTTACCAGGTTCTGATAGATGTCTTCTGTCATGAACGGGATCATCGGAGCAGCTGTCTTGGCGATGGTTACCAGTGCATGGTACAGAGTCATGTAAGCATTGATCTTATCCTGCTCCATTCCCTTTGCCCAGAAACGTTCGCGGCTTCTTCTTACATACCAGTTACTCATTTCATCTACGAATTCCTGAAGTGCTCTTGCTGCTTCCGGGATCTTGTAGTTAGCCAGATCATTGTCTACAGCCTGAACAGTTGTGTTTAATCTGCTGAGGAGCCATTTGTCCATAACAGGAAGCTGGTCATAGTTCAGTTCATATTTGGTCGGGTCGAAGTTGTCGATGTCTGCATATAATACGAAGAATGCGTAAGTATTCCACAGTGTACTCATGAATTTACGCTGTCCTTCCACAACTGCCTTGCCATGGAAACGGTTCGGAAGCCATGGAGCACTGTTGATGTAGAAGTACCATCTGATGGCATCTGCGCCGTATTTGTTCAGTGCATCGAATGGATCAACTGCATTTCCTTTGGACTTACTCATCTTCTGTCCGTTCTCATCCTGGACATGTCCCAGAACGATTACGTTCTTGTATGGTGCTTTGTTGAAGAGCAGTGTGGATTCTGCAAGGAGTGAGTAGAACCATCCACGGGTCTGGTCTACTGCCTCGGAGATAAAGTTTGCAGGGAACTGCTGCTCAAATAATTCTTTGTTTTCAAATGGATAATGATGCTGTGCGAAAGGCATTGCTCCTGAGTCGAACCAGCAGTCAATAACCTCCGGTACACGATGCATTTCTCCACCGCACTCCGGACACTTCAGTGTAATCTCATCAATGTATGGGCGGTGAAGCTCTACTGTCTTGGCTCTCTCATCACCGCTCATCTCGAATAACTCCTGACGGCTTCCGATGGAATGCATATGTCCGCATTCACACTGCCAGATGTTCAGTGGAGTTCCCCAGTAACGGTTACGGCTGATACCCCAGTCCTGAACGTTTTCAAGCCAGTCGCCGAAACGTCCTTTACCGATGCTCTCAGGGATCCAGTTGATTGTATTGTTATTTCTGATCAGGTCATCCTTAACTGCTGTCATCTTGATGAACCAGGATTCTCTTGCATAGTAGATCAGTGGTGTGTCACATCTCCAGCAGTGTGGATAATCATGCTCGAATTTCGGAGCATCGAAGAGCTTGCCTTCTTTGTCCAGATCTGTGAGGACCATAGGATCTGCTTTCTTTACGAAAACGCCTGCGTATGGTGTCTCTTTTGTCAGGTTACCCTGTCCGTCTACGAACTGTACGAATGGCAGTTCATAGTTACGTCCGATTCTGCTGTCGTCTTCACCGAATGCAGGTGCGATGTGAACGATACCTGTACCATCACTCATAGTAACGTAGTTATCACAGGTTACGAAATGAGCTTTCTTTTTCTGTTTTGCTGCTGCCTCTCCTGCACATGCGAAAAGCGGCTCGTATGCTTTGTATTCCAGGTCTGTTCCTTTGTAGGTTTCCAGAACTTCATATGCTTTCTCGCCTTCTTCTTTTACAAGTTTGCCAAGGACTTTGTCAAGGAGTGCTTCTGCCATATAATAGGTATATCCGTCTGCTGCCTTTACTTTGCAGTAAGTCTCATCCGGGTTTACGCAGAGTGCAACGTTGGACGGAAGTGTCCATGGTGTTGTTGTCCATGCAAGGAAGTATGCATCTTCACCAACAACCTTGAATCTTACAACTGCGGAGCGCTCTTTTACAGTTTTGTATCCCTGGGATACTTCCTGTGCGGAAAGAGGGGTACCGCATCTTGGACAGTAAGGAACGATCTTGAAGCCTTTATACAGAAGCTTCTTGTTCCAGATTTCTTTTAATGCCCACCATTCGGATTCAATATAATCGTCATAGTAAGTTACGTATGGATGTTCCATATCAGCCCAGAAACCAACAGTAGAGGAGAAATCCTCCCACATTCCTTTATATTTCCAGACGCTTTCCTTACACTGTTTGATGAATGGCTCCATACCGTATTCTTCGATCTGCTCTTTGCCATCCAGACCAAGTTTCTTCTCTACTTCCAGCTCTACCGGAAGTCCGTGAGTATCCCATCCTGCTTTACGCGGAACCATGTAGCCCTTCATTGTACGGTATCTCGGGATCATATCCTTGATAACGCGGGTAAGTACATGGCCGATGTGCGGTTTACCGTTTGCAGTAGGCGGTCCGTCGTAGAATGTATAGGTTTCTCCCTCTTTTCTGTTCTCCATACTTTTCTCAAAGATATGGTTTTCTTTCCAGAATTCTTCTACTTTTTTTTCACGGTCTACAAAGTTTAAGTTCGTATCAACTTTCTGGTACACAGTAATTTACCTCCTGTTTAAATTATTTGTATCAGACACCTGAAAATATGCAGGACGTTTATATACGCTGAAAAATATTTCCGGTGTCCTTTAAGAACGAAAATAAGCCCATAAAAAAATCGCCCTTTTGTAAAAGGACGAAGGTTTATTGACGTTCGCTATACCACCTGTTACATTGTACGGGCATCCTCTGCCGATACATGAATCTTTTAACGGGGATTTCCGTCAGCTCTTACCTGTCTGTACACCCTTCAGAGCTGCAACTCCGGAGTGATCTTCACTGCATTTACTCACCACCGGGCTCACACCCTCCCCGGTTCGCTGTCTGCTTTCCCCTGCAGTTACTCTCTCCATCAACGTTTTTGTGGACATATCATTTATTTAACTATGCGGATTCATTATAAGGTCACAAAATTCACTGTGTCAAGTATTTTTTTGAATATTAGGGTAATCCTGTTACTGTTTAATAACACTGGTTACTGTTCACTCCGTTCACAGTAACGTAGCCAAAATTCATTCCAGATTGCCTGCGGCAATGGAATTTTGGCTTGTATGTCTCGGGATAGTGGTGTGTGAACAGTAACACACTGTTAACATACTATCATATAAATTTTACACAGGCATTGTAATTAATGATATAATAAGGTAGAATATTTTGTCCGAACGTCATTTAAAACGATGTACTAGAGTGTGTCTGAAAAATCATTCCCGCAATCTGCACGCCCCACTTTGCGGTATATTTCACCCGAATTCAGTTGCCGTAGCCCGCTACGGCGCCCTCATCCGAGCAAAATATACCACAAATTGTGACGCACATCTTGCAGAAAGCCTTTTTCAGACACGCTCTAGGATATGGAAAGCAACTACTATGTATATTTAATGAAGGGTAATTTCAAATGTTTAAAACAAAATTTCATAAATTAATGAAACGTTTCCTCACCGGAATGCTTTGTGCAGGGATTCTGACCTCCCAGCCTGCAGTCACTTACGCTGCCGAGACCTCTGCCACTCCTGAAGCCGGTCATTCGGAAACCTATTCACAGGCCTCAGATATCGATTCTGTCAAAGGATGGCCCGCAGGTCCTAATATCGAGGGACAGTCCGCAGTACTGATGGATGCAGTCACTGATACTATTCTTTATTCCAAGAATGCCAAAGATAAGCTATATCCCGCCAGTATCACTAAGATCATGACCGCTCTTCTGGCCTGTGAATATCTGGATATGAACGATACGATCACCATGTCGCAGGAAGCGGCTTATGGGATTGAGGCCGGAAGCTCCAGCATTTACGCAGAAACAGGAGAGGTTTTCACAGTAGAGCAGGCCCTGATGGCTCTGATGCTGGAATCCGCCAATGAGATGGCTCTTGCTCTGGCAGAAAAAACAAGCGGTTCTGTAAAGAAGTTTGTTGAACTGATGAACCAGAGGGCAGCTCAGCTTGGCTGTAAGAACACCCATTTTAATAATCCAAATGGTCTTCCGGATGAGACGCATTATACCACCGCAGGTGATATGATGAAGATTGCTAAGGCAGCCTGGTATAATCCCAGATTCCGTAAATTTGTGACCACACAGGTTTATGAGATTCCTCCGACTAATAAGCAGTCTGAAACCCGTTATCTTCTCAATCACCATAAGATGATGCCCGGACAGTCTTATGCATACGATGGGGTTCTGGGAGGAAAGACCGGATACACCGATGCAGCGGGAAGTACGCTTGTCACCTATGCCAAGAGAGGAAATTCCATTCTCATTGCAGTTGTGCTGAATTCTACAAACGGTGCTTTTCCTGACACAACTTCTCTGCTGGATTACGGCTTCGACAATTTTGAAAAAGTAGACTTGAATATAGATACCGATCCGGTACCGGCAGTATTTCTCCTATGCGAAAAGCACCTGTTAAAGGACTGGAATAATCTGTGTTCCTTCTATTATATGAGGCATGTGTACGTAACTGTCCCCACAGGAACCGATGTGAGCCAGCTTGTAAAGAAGCAGAAACTTCTGAACAATTCTGTCGGTCCAAAGCGAATTAAAAGTAAATATTATTTAGACGGCCATATGGTCGGATATGGAATGCAATATGAAAAGGAGATCCTTTCAGATCTCCTTCTCAACGCTTCTTTTTAGTTTTCGCCTGAGGCGGAGGACTTCTTTTCTTTCACGAAGTTCTTCCGCTTCTTCTGTATCTGTGAAACGCAATGTCTTCACAGCGAAATATTTCTCATCTTCTGTTTTTCGGATACGGATCTTGCCTCTTATCAGTCCATGTTCTTCACAATTGGATATGCTGTAATAAACCTTTGGATTATTCATAAACCATCGGAGTTTGCGCTTTGCAGGCAGATGACAGACCGGACATCTGGTGCTGGTCACCTCGCGGTCTTTCATGATTCGCTCTCTTGTGGCAAATTCTCTGGATACATATTTGTCATGATCCGGATAGGAAATATGTATCTCGTCTTTTTTCTTCTTTGGATTCTGGTAAACATCCAGTGACGGATGATTGATGATGATTATGTTATTTATTTTCTCCAGGACTTTCGCTGTATACCAGGCATCTGCAAGCGCCCGGTGAAATCCTCTGGATTTCTCTATTTTCAGCTCATCGATCGCATGCTCCAATGCACACCTGTGTGTACCGTTATCATAACTGATACTGTATAGTTTCTGCACATCATAATAGGTCACAGGTCCGGGAAGCAGATCCAGCAGGCCATAGAACTTCATATTTCTCTGAAGTTCCATCACGTCCTGATTTCCCCAGGTAAAAAAGTACCAGTCTTCTCCGCACCAGTCAATAAATTCCCTGACTGCCTGCTCAAAGGGCACTCCTTTCATAAGATCTTTATAATCTACATGAATTACCTCATGGATGCTGTCATGAATCCATTTATAGACCTGTGGTTTGATCAGTCGGTGAAAATGATCCGTTATTTCTTTTTTGCTGTTTACTTTTACAGCCCCAATCTCGATAATCTCAAATGGAAGCCTGTCGTTACGTGTTTTCTTTCCCGAAGGATTCTGATTCCATTCCAGGTCAAAGACAATATAGTTCATTCATCCGGTCCTTTTTGTTTATTACTTTTTCGCATTTATTTTCCACTGCTGATAGACATATTATTTCACAATCTTCAGTTCATACTGTCTGGTTCCCAGACCAATCTTCTCTGCCTGATCCAGTGTTGCCTGCCATTCAATGTTCGGGTTGGAATCTTTGAAATGGTCGTGGTGGCAATGCCAGTCAGGTTTTGCCAGGTGTTCTCCAAGCTGGCTGTTCTCGATCGGAGTTGCTTTCAGACAGGCATCTGCGCAGGCCTGGTCCAGAGCAACCGGGTCAAAGCTTGCAAACATTCCGATATCAGGAAGGATTGGTGCATCATTTTCGCCATGGCAGTCACAGTTCGGACTGATATCCTGAACAAGTGCTACATGGAAATGCGGACGTCCATGACAGACTGCCTGTGCATATTCTGCCATCTTACGGTCAAGAAGTTCATTTGCACTGCTGTTTGGATTGTATACTGCATCAAAACCGCAGGCTCCGATACAACGGCCGCAGCCTTTACATTTATCATAATCAATGACTGCTTTTTTATTCGGATATGTAATCGCATCACTTCCGCACTCTTTCGCACAGCGACGGCATCCGCGGCAGAGTTCTTCATTTACTGCAGGTTTTCCGCTGGCATGCTGTTTCATCTTACCTGCGCGGCTTCCGCATCCCATTCCGATATTCTTCAGTGCACCGCCGAAGCCGGTTGCTTCATGTCCTTTGAAGTGGCTTAAGCTGATAAAAATATCCGCATCCATGATCGCATGTCCGATCAGTGCAGTCTGACAATATTCGCCGTTAACTACCGGTACTTCTACTTCGTCTGTACCGCGTAAGCCATCACCGATGATGATCTGGCATCCTGTTGAAATGCTGTTAAATCCATTGAGATTTGCGCACTCCAGATGCTCCAGTGCATTCTTACGGCTTCCCGGATAAAGAGTGTTGCAGTCTGTGAGGAACGGAAGTCCTCCCTGCTCTTTACAGAGATCAGCTACTGCTTTTGCGTAATTTGGGCGCAGGAAAGCCAGATTGCCAAGTTCTCCGAAATGCATTTTAATAGCCACGAATTTTCCATCCATATCAATGTCTTTGATTCCGGCTGTAACGCAGAGTTTCTTCAATTTATCAAGCTGGCTGGTGCCAACCGGACATCTGAAATCAGTAAAATAAACGGTTGATTTCTCCATCGTTTTTTCCTCCTGTTTTTATTGATCAAAATTTGATTTTCTTTTTTATTTTATCACAAGATGCAGGTTCTTTTCGAGATATTTTTTTGCTTACATCTGTTCGTAAAATTTTGTCACCTTTTTGTATTCTGCAGGCAAAGTAATCTGCTCTACCACAACATCTCCATCTTCTGCATTGTGGTAACGGTAAATGTAAACGCCTTCCTGGATCTCATCTCCTTCGATCAGAGAAACTGCCAGATATCCCTGTCCTTCAAATTCAAAGGTATCCATGATCGCAAAATCCCGTTCTGTTCCGTCAGATACCGGGATGCTGATTACTTCATATTCTTCCATAGTATGTTTTCCTTTCATTTATAAGCAGTCTTATTCTAATTTTCGCTGTTTTTTATTGTAGCAAAGAGTGTTAATTATATCAATCCTATTTAACCGAATCAAGTAAGTCGTTACTGTTCACTCCGTTCACAGTAACAGTAAGGCCCCTGCGGGTTACAAAAAGAAAGACTGCACCTCCAATGAGCACAGCCTTTCCGGTTTAGTATATTTTATTCAGTTCTGCTTACAATTGCTTATGCCATAATCGGTTTTAATGCTTCTGCAAGCTTCTCTTTCTCAGCTTCTGCCTCTTCCAGGTTCTTTCCGAGAGTTGTGTAATAGATCTTGATCTTTGGTTCTGTTCCGGATGGGCGGACAACTACTGTCTCGCCGTTATCCAGCTTGTAGATCAGTACGTTTGCTGCAGGAAGTCCTGTTTCTTCCGGTTTCTGGTAATCTGTTACTTTTACGATAGTATGACCTGCGATCTCTGTGAGAGGTTTGTCACGAAGTCCCTGCATCAGAGCTGACATCTTATCCATTCCGCTTAATCCCGGGAATTCAAAGCTGTCTACTTTATTCAGGTAACGTCCGTACTGTGCATAAATCTCTTCCATTCTCTGTTTCAGGGAACTTCCGATGCTTCTGTAATATGCAGCCATTTCACAGATCAGCATAGATCCGATAACAGCATCCTTGTCACGTACATATGGTCCTGCAAGGTATCCGTAGCTCTCTTCAAATCCGAAGATAAATCTGTCTACTTCATCTGCTGCTTCAAGCTGTGCGATCTGATCGCCGATCCACTTGAATCCTGTAAGTACGCTTCTGAGTTCTACTCCATAGTGCTCTGCCACTGCATCTGCAAGTGGTGTGGAAACAATGGATTTCACTGCTACCGGATTCTTTGGCATTGTGCCTTTTTCAACGCGGCCTGCACAGATATAGTCAAGAAGGAGTACACCTACCTCATTACCTGTTACCAGCTCATAGGAACCATCCGGGCATTTCATTGCGATACCAACACGGTCTGCATCCGGGTCAGTTGCAAGCATTAAGTCTGCACCTGTTTCTTTTGCGAGGTTTAATCCAAGCTCCAGAGCTGCAAAGATTTCCGGGTTCGGATAGCTGCAGGTTGTGAAGTATCCGTTCGGATATTCCTGTTCCGGAACGATTGTGATATCTGTAATTCCGATATCTTTTAATACCTGAGTTACAGGTACAAGTCCTGATCCGTTTAACGGGCTGTAAACCAGTTTCAGTCCTGCTGTCTTGCAGAGACCCGGACGAACCTGGCGGGATTCAATGGCTTCATAGAGAGCCTGCTTGCAGTCATCTCCTACAAAACGGATCTTTCCCTGTTCTACGCCTTCTGCGAAGGACATATATTTCGCACCTGTAAGTACGTCTGTTTTCTGGATCTCTTCATATACAATGGCAGCTGCATCGTCTGTCATCTGGCATCCGTCAGGACCATATGCTTTATATCCGTTGTACTTAGCCGGGTTGTGGGATGCTGTTACCATAATACCTGCATTGCATTCATAGTAACGTGTTGCAAAGGAAAGTGCCGGTACAGGCATCAGTGCGTCATAAATTCTGACATTGATATCATTTGCCGCCAGTACGCCTGCTGCTGTTTTTGCAAATACATCACTCTTAAGACGGCTGTCATAGCTGATGGCTACTGTCTGATTGCCACCCTGTGTTTTTACCCAGTTCGCAAGTCCCTGTGTTGCCTGGCGGACTACATAAATATTCATACGGTTGGTTCCGGCTCCGAGAACTCCGCGAAGTCCGGCTGTTCCAAATTTCAGCGCTACTGCGAAACGATCTTTGATCTCTTCATCATTTCCTTCGATTTTGGATAATTCCGGATTAAGATCCGCATCCTGCAGATCTGCTGCCAACCAACGTTTGTATTCTTCCTGATACATTTTGACCACTCCTGCCTTATTTTTTAGATTTTTTAAGATATTTCCATAATATCATAAATCAGACAAATCAGCAACAAGACAGCGAGATTTCAATCAAATTTTAAAAATTACTTTCTTTTCTGTTTGTCTGCTCTCTGCAGGCGTTTCCTATATTGGTCAGGCAGAGTACTGTGGTGATCAGGAAAAGTCCGGGGATCAGAATGATCCACCAGGAACCTGTCATTAATGCCTTATCTGACAAAGACAGCATACTTCCCCATGTGATAACCTCTATGGGAAGTCCAATGCCCATAAAGCTTAAAGTAGCTTCAGAGATCATTGCAGTTCTTACATTCATGACTACCATAAACATAATGGATGAGAAAAAGTTCGGCACCAGATGCTTCCACAAAATACGGAAGAATCCCGCTCCCATACATCTTGCAGCGATGATATACTCACTGTTTCGTATCTGCCGTACCTCTGTGCGTACTACTTTCGCAATACTGGTCCAGCTGGTCACACCGATCACAAAGGACAGACTCAGGATATTGGCCTCTCCCATGATAGCCTGCAGCAAAATAATCAGGAGCAGAGTTGGTATACTTAAAAATATTTCTGTAAATCTCATGATCAGTTCATCAAGCCAGGCAGGTGCCACTCCACTAAAGGCACCGACTACCACTGCAATAAAAGTAGAAATAACTGTGGCTAATCCACCGATCAGGATCGAGATTCTTCCTCCATACCAGATCATGGAAAAAATATCCCTTCCCATAGTATCTGTTCCAAAAAGGAACTCCCTGTCAGGAGCTTTATTATAGTTTAACAGATCCATATAAGCAGGATCCTTTGTCATGATCAGTTCCGCACACAGGCAGCCCAGTACGATAAGAATCAGGATTGCTGCTGAAACAACGGGTTTTCCCTGATACCACTTTTTCTTTGATTTGGGAATTACGGTTTCTGTCTTTCTGTTTCCTGCCAGTTCAAATAAATGATTGGTCATCCTTCTACTACCTCCGATTTCTCGGTTATTACTTCATCGTTCATACGGGGATCTATCTGTTCATTAATAGTCTGACTGACGATATTACAGAAAATAACCAGGATTCCTGACATCATACAAAGCAGCATCAGCAGATTGTAATCATGATATCTGGCACTCTCATAGGACAGAGCTCCGATTCCGGGATAAGAGAATACACTTTCTACCACATAGGTTCCTCCAAGTACATGGGGGACTGCAATGGCCATAATACTCAGATAAGCAGGCATTACATTTCGGACACAATGTCTGAACATAAGCTTTTTCTTATTCAGTCCTTTTGCCTTTGCCAGAAGTACATAATCTGCGCGAACCTCTTCCAGGATCTTATTTCGGATCATGTAAGCGTAATACCATAAATGCTCCATGACCACGATGGTCAGCGGCATGATCAGATGCAGCACTCTGTCACCGATATCTCCTGCATTTCCTGTACTGTAAGCTCCACTGCTTGGCAGGATCTTAAGATTTACAGAAAAAACAAGGATCAGGACCAGGGCCATCCAGAACTCAGGAATACAGCTGGATATGGTTCCCAGCTTACACAGGATCCGGTCTGCCAGCCGGTTTTCGTACCAGGCACACAGGATTCCCATGAGCAAGGCTCCGGCAAACATAATGATAAATCCAATTCCTCCAAGTACAAGTGTATTGCCAATACGGCCGCCGATCACTTCCACTACATCCTGTTTATATTTAAATGAAATTCCAAATTCTCCATGAAAGGCATTTTTTACCCACTTCACATACTGCACAGAAATTGGTTCGTTCAGCCCCAGTTTCTCCATAGCCCATTCACGTTCTTCCGGACTCATCTTCTCTGTACGGTCACCATAATAGGAGATCAGAGGATCTCCAGGCGCCAGACGGGCTACATAAAATACAGCTACAGACAATATAAATACTGAGATCAGGAATATCAGGCATTTTTTACCATAGTAGACTAACTTTTTTTGTCTCATTATATACTGCACCCCTTTCCATTAGCCGGAAGCATTGCAAAATGTCCGGGTGACACTTCTGTCCACACGCTGTTTTCCATTCCTTCGCCATCATAATACTGCAAAACTCTTTTTCTTTCCCTGATGGGGTCCGGAACAGGAATTGCAGACAGCAAGGTTTTTGTATAAGAGTGCACCGGATGGGAATACAATTCTTCCGATGACGCCAGTTCTACCAGTTTTCCATGATACATAACTCCCACACGGTCACAAAGGTACTCAACCATAGCCAAATCATGGGCAATAAACAGAAATGTAAATCCATGCTCCTCCTGCAAATGACGGAACAGATTAACAATCTGTGCCTGTATGGACACATCCAGAGAAGCTATAGGTTCATCAGCCACCAGAAATTCCGGTTCCATACACAGAGATCTGGCTATGGCCACTCGCTGTCTCTGTCCCCCTGATAATTCAGATGGATAACGGTCCAGGAAACTGTTCTCAAGTCCTACATATTCCATCTGAAAAGCAGCTTCCTTCACAAAGCTTCCTCTCGGAGGTGTGATATGCTGGATTCTCATTGGTTCCGTAATAATATCTGACACCTTCATTTTCTGGTTCAGACTGGATGCGGAATCCTGGAATATCATCTGGCGGCGGGTCTGCAGCATTTTTTTATGCTTTTTGAATTCCTTTTTGTCGCAGATATTTACATCTTTATACCAAATTTCTCCCTGAGCCGGCTGATATATATTCATCAAACATCTGGCAACTGTGGACTTTCCTGAACCGGATTCCCCTACCAGACCAAAGATCTCACCTTTATGGATCTGAAATGAGACATCATCTACAGCCTTTACCTTGATTTTTTTTGTCAGATGAAACTGCTGAGTCAGATGCCTGACATCCAATAAAACTTCTTTACTCATGCGCTGTTCCTCCCACAGGTGATTTGATCTGCGGTGCTCTTGGATCCAACAGCCAGGTTGCCGCATAATGAGTATCTGTTATCTTAAACATAGGCGGCATTTCTTCATAATCAATATTCAGGGCATATTCATTTCGACATGCAAAAGCATCACCTTTCGGCGGATCTATCAAAGTAGGAGGCATGCCGGGGATGGTGTACAGGCTTTCTTTTCCATTTGCAAATGCAGGCAGTGATCTCATCAGCCCCCATGTGTATGGATGTCTTGGATCATAATACACTTCCTCTGCTGTACCGATCTCTACGATCTTGCCTGCATACATGACTGCCACTCTGTCTGCCACACGTGCAACCACTCCCAGATCATGGGATACCAGTATGGTAGCTGTTCCAAGCTTCATCTGTATTTCCCGCAGAAGATCCAGAATCTGTGCCTGTATGGTCACATCCAGTGCAGTAGTTGGTTCATCTGCAAACAAAATATCCGGATCTGCAGCCAGAGCGATGGCCATGACACATCTCTGACGCATTCCTCCGGAGAACTGCCAGGGATACTGATGATATCTTTCCTTGGGATGGGAGATACCTACCAGTTCCATAAGTTCCAGAACCTTCTTATTTACCTGTTCCTTCGTGTAATTCTTATTGTGGATCACCACTGCTTCCCCAATCTGTTTTCCAATTTTAATAGTTGGATTCAGGGATGTCATAGGATCCTGAAAGATCATAGAAAAAACTCTTCCACGCAGTTTCTGCATCTCCCTTTCCCTGTAACAGGTGATATCCTGTCCGTTCACACAAATGCTGCCCTCTTTAATCTTTGCACTTGGTGGCAAAAGCTTCATGATACTTTTGCAAAGCACACTCTTCCCGCATCCGGATTCTCCAACTATAGCCAGCACCTCTCCCTTTTTTAATGAAAAAGACACATCTCTTACTGCCTGGACTTCTCCGGCAGGACCGTCAATGCTGACTGAAAGATTTTTAACTTCTAATAAATGTTCCATTTTTAATCCTTTTTCCGCTCGTGTAAAAAGGGGGGCACCTTTAGTGCCCCCGTCACAACCTTTATCTTTTTATTCAATAGTCCAGTCTGCTACATTCCAGAAGATTCCAACTCCATGATGTCCCATAATTGTATCAGGATCGATTCCCTTAATATTGCTGTCAGCAACATAGTTGGCATCAATATAGCAGATCATCGCATAAGCCGGATCCTCTGCCAAAGCTTTCTGGAAATTAGCATAGGCTTCTGCACGAACTTCCGGATCAGCTGACTGTCTTGCTTCTGTCAGATACTTGTCAACGTCTGCATTAGAATAGCCGGAGTAGTTTGCTCCCTTATCTGTTCCGAATACTTTGTATGTATGGTCGTCAGCGTCAAATGGGCTTCCCCATCCGATCAGGAATGCCATCTGTCCTGCCCAGTCTGTCTGTGCAGGGATCTCTACTGATACATCCATGCCAATCTCTTTCAGTTCCTGTGCTGCGATCTGAGCCATATCAATACGTACCTGATCTCCTGCACTTACGCTGATCACAAATCCCACTTTTTCGCCGTCACGATAATAGAATCCGTCATCACCCATCTCGCATCCTGCAGCTTCCAGAATTTCTTTTGATTTCTCAGGATTGTAATCATAATGCTCTACATCTTCATAATTGTAAACATTTCTCTGAAGAGGACCATAAGCCGGCATTCCCTGTCCCAGGATAACTGCGTCGATGATCGCCTGACGGTCAAGTCCATAGCATACTGCCGGGATCAGATCACGGTTTTTCTGCCAGTATTCATTTCCAAAGTTGAACATGATTCCACGATAGTCAGAAGTCTTCATATCGTAGCATATATATGCCTCATCATCAGCAAAAGCAGCTGCATCCTTTGGTGTTAATAATGCCAGATCAAGTTCTCCGGATTTTAACTGAAGTGCTTTCGCATTGTCATCCGGTACGATCTTGAATACAATTTTATCGATGGAAGGCTCACCCTTAAAATAATCTTCGTTCTTAACCAGTGTGATCGCCTGTCCCTCATCCCAGGATTCGATCTTGTATGGACCTGTTCCTACCGGATTACGGAAGAAATCAGAGGTCTGCATATCTTCTCCCTCAAGCAGATGCTTAGGAAGAACTGCCATTGTCATATAGTCAAGGAATGCAACGTTTTTGTCCTCAAGCTTGAACGCAACCGTATGATCATCAATCACATTGATCTCTTCTACGTCCTCGTAGTTGGGTGCATTCTCAGAACCATTTTCCGGATCCATGATCGCTTCAATAGTAAATTTAACATCCTCCGCTGTCACAGGTTCGCCGTCCTGCCACTTGGCATCTTCTGCCATATGGAATGTATAAGTATTGGTTTCATCATCAAAATCCCAGCTCTCTGCCAGTCCCGGAACTACCTGATTATCTCCGTCATGTGCAGTTAAACCGTTGAAGATCAGAATATTGATCTCTCCATGTTCATCCATAGCAGGATTGATCCTGGTATAATCTCCGCTTCCGTATACCAGTGTTGTTTCTTCCTCTGCCAGTACAGTCACTGTTGCTCCGGCACTGACCAGTGATACAGTCAGAAGCACTCCGGCCATTGTCAATAAACCCTTTTTCATTTCATGTTCCCTCGCTTTTTCTTTATTGGTAACTGGCTTTTATGATATCAGACAATTCTGACATCAGTAAGCCCTGCGGGGGGATATTGACATATTCCTTTTTGTGCCTTATATATGCCATATATGGCATACCTGCAGCAGTATCATTACTCTCCATCGCAGTGCGATCCTGCCCGGAGTGTTATTTATGTTATAGGAACATTACAGAGTAATTTCCTATAATATAAATAACACTCCGCCTTTAGTATTTCACTAAAAGCGAAGTGTCCTGATATTAATATAATTTTGCACCAGCCGGAATATGGTCATCTACCATCAGAAGATGAAGTTTTTCTTCGCCCTCTTCTTCATGGATTGCACTAAGTAACATTCCACAAGATTCAATTCCCATCATTGCTCTAGGTGGCAGATTTGTGATAGCTATAAGTGTCTTACCTACCAGTTCTTCTGGTTCGTAGAATGCGTGAATACCGCTTAAAATGGTACGTTCTACGCCTGTTCCATCATCCAGAGTAAACTGTAAAAGTTTCTTTGACTTCGGCACTGCGACACACTCTTTTACCTTTACTGCACGGAAATCGGACTTGCTGAAAGTCTCAAAATCTACCTCATCTTTGAACAATGGTTCGATTTCTACCTTTGAAAAATCAATCTTCTCAACTGGCTTTTCTGAAACCGTTTTAGCCTGCGCAACGTTGTTTGCTTCGTTCTTAGCAGCGCCCTGGGACTTCATTGTCGGGAACAACAGTACGTCACGGATTGCCTGGCTGTCTGTAAGCAGCATAACCAGACGGTCGATTCCGTATCCGATACCACCTGTAGGCGGCATACCGATCTCCAGTGCATTCAGGAAGTCTTCATCTGTATGGTTCGCTTCCTCATCTCCTGCGTCAGCAAGAGCATCCTGTGCTTTGAAACGCTCTCTCTGGTCAATCGGGTCATTGAGCTCGGAATATGCGTTACACATTTCCCATGTATTAATGAACAGCTCGAAACGCTCTACCTTATTCGGATCAGAAGGTTTCTTCTTTGTCAGCGGAGAAATCTCGATCGGATGATCCATGATAAATGTTGGCTGGATCAGTTCTTTTTCACAGTATTCCTCGAAGAACAGGTTGATGATATCACCCTTCTTATGACGTTCTTCATATTCAATATGATGCTCATCTGCAAGCTTCTTAGCTGCTTCATCATCTGCAACTTCATCAAAGTCAATTCCTGCATATTTCTTGATCGCATCATTCATGGTCAGACGTTCAAAAGGTTTGCTGAGGTCGATCTCGATACCATTGTAGGAAATCTTCGCAGAACCACAAACCTTCTCTGCCAGATAACGGAACATAGACTCAGTCAGTTCCATCATGCCTTCATAATCTGTATATGCCTGATAAAGCTCCATCAGAGTAAACTCCGGATTATGACGGGTATCTACACCTTCATTACGGAATACACGTCCGATCTCATAAACTCTCTCAAGACCACCAACGATCAGTCTCTTCAGATAAAGCTCAAGAGAAATACGAAGCTTAACATCTTCGTTCAGTGCATTATAATGAGTTTCAAACGGTCTTGCTGCAGCACCGCCTGCATTTGCAACCAGCATCGGAGTTTCCACTTCCATGAAGTCACGGTCTGCAAGGAAGTTACGGATTTCTTTCAGAATCTGGGAACGTTTGATAAATACGTTCTTGCTGTCCTGATTCATGATAAGGTCTACATATCTCTGACGATAACGCATATCTGTATCTGTCAGTCCATGGAATTTCTCAGGAAGAATCTGTAAGCTCTTGGAAAGAAGAGTCATGCTTTCTGCATGGATAGAAATCTCACCTGTTCTTGTTCTGAATGCAAAACCTTCCAGTCCGAAGATATCACCGATATCAGATTTCTTAAAATCTGCATAAGAATCTGCTCCGATCGCATCTCTTGCTACATATACCTGAATATTTCCCTGTAAATCCTGGATATTGCAGAAAGAAGCCTTACCCATAACTCTCTTGAACATCATACGGCCTGCGATCGCTACGTGGATCGGGCTTGCGTCCATGATCTCTCTTCTCTCTTCATAATCTTTCTTAACAGCTTCCTTTGCCTGTTCTTCATCAAGACCTGTTACATCTACTTCTGCACGATCTTTGAGAAGTTCTGCCTCATGTGCTTCATAAAGACTCTTCACTTCCATTGAGTGATGAGTCTGGTTAAACTTTGTGATCTGAAATGGGTCTTTTCCATTAGCCTGAAGATCTGCCAGTTTATCGCGACGTACCTTCAGTAACTGGTTTAAATCCTGTTCCTGCTTCTGCTGTGCCACCTTGGTTCCTCCTTATATACTTGTATAATTATTATTTGTTCATAACTGTTCAGTACCTTCACAGTTACGAGCCAAAATGCATTAAAAATCACCTGCGGTGATGGCATTTTGGCTTGTATGTCTCGGGATTTTGGTACTTACGTGCCAAAACACCTCGCGGGATAGTAGACTACTGAATAGTTACATTTATTCTACATTTCCATGTGATATCAGATGTAACAGAAGATTCCATTCAACAGAATCCTGTATTTTCAAATATCAATTTATCAGATATACAGACAAAAATAAGAAATAACAAACTTCTTATTGTCTTCTTATTATCTGCTTATATAGTCAGAGAAAGGTGCGCGTTATGCCTTTGCATGATAAATCTCTACGCGCACCTCAGTCATCTGTCTCTTATACGTTTCTCTGGATCTCCAGAACTTTGTATTTCATGATTCCTGCCGGCATCTCTACTTCTACTACATCACCTGTATGCGCACCGATAAGTGCTTTTCCTACGGGAGATTCGTTGGAGATTTTGCCTTCAAGGCTGTTAGCCTCTGTGGAACCTACGATCTTCAGCTCGATGTCTTCTTCGAATTCAAAATCGTGTACTTTAACCTTACATCCAACGCTGATCTTGTCCAGATCTACTTCGTCCTCTACAACAACTTCAGCATTCTTTAAGATCTTCTCGATTTCTTCGATACGTGCTTCAATGTCTCTCTGTTCGTCTTTCGCTGCATCGTATTCCGCATTCTCAGATAAGTCGCCCTGTTCTCTGGCTTCCTTAATTTTCTCTGCTACTTCTTTTCTCTTTACTACCTTTAAATCATGCAGCTCTTCTTCTAATTTTTTAAGTCCTGCATAAGTTAGTAAGTTTTTCTTTTCTTCCATAATAACCTTACTCCCTTTCAACATCCGGTATAGTCTTCTGCGTTTCTTTTCGCCCCGGATCACTACATGGATTTATGTGCTTCCTGATACATCATACCTGAAAAAGGGCAGACTTATTCTAGGATATTCACAATTTCTGTATTATACAAAAAAGCACCCGGATTGTCAAGCATTCCGAGCGCCTTTGCTATTGTTTATATTTCTCATTTCACATGGTTTTAACTTTTATGCTAATCTTGATAAAAGCGCCTCCAGAGCTTCATAACTTTCTATGGTGTTTGACTCTCTTCTGAGCCCTGCGCTGTGACGCATACCTGCAGTATACCAGGCAACGTGTTTACGCATCTCACGGATTCCTACGAACTCCCCTTTTAATTCAATCTGTTTTCTGGCATGACGCAGGATCATTTCACGTATTTCCTCTACAGACGGGCGTTCCAACAGTTCCCCTGTCCGGAAATAATGGTTCAGTTCGCGGAACAACCAGGGATTTCCCCTTACTGCACGTCCCACCATAACAGCATCACATCCGGTCTGTTTTACCAGTGCTTCTGCTTTCATCGGAGAATCTACATCTCCGTTTCCAATTACAGGAATGGTAATCGCTTCTTTTACCCTGCGGATCGTATCCCAGTCTGCAGTGCCGGAATAGTACTGCTGTCTGGTGCGCCCATGCACTGCAAGTGCTGCTGCTCCCGCATCCTCAATACGTTTCGCGATCTCAACAATATCTACCGGTTCATTCTCAAATCCGATTCGCACCTTGACAGTCAACGGTTTACTGATTGCAGATGATACTTTTCGAACGATCTCTTCAATCAGATTCGGGTTCTTCAATAATGCAGATCCCTCACCGTTATTGACAACCTTCGGCACAGGGCATCCCATATTGATGTCCAGGATATCGAAATCTCTGTCCTCAATGGATTTCGCAACCTCTGCCATAAGATCCGGTTCACTGCCAAAAAGCTGCATGGAAACCGGGTGCTCACATGGATCAATCTCCATCAGGGCAATGGTGTTCTTATTGTGAAAAGAAATCGCTTTTGCACTGATCATTTCCATACAGATCAGTCCGGCCCCCTGCTCTTTACAGAGCGTTCGAAATGGCAGGTCTGTGACACCTGCCATTGGTGCAAGAACAAACGGATTATCAATCTGTACGTTTCCTATTTTCCACTGCATCTCCATGAATAGTTCTCTTGCCCGTACCGGCTCATTCCTTGTCTGCATGGATTCAGTCCTCACTGCCCGATGTTTTCTTCAGTTCTTCTTCCGGGATGTCTCCGAGAAAGAATACTTTATAATACATTTCCAGAGATTCCAGAAGTTCTTTCTTGTCCTGCTGAAGCTGTTTGATCTTCAGTCCGCTTCCGATCTCATCGTAGCGGGCATCTGCTTCCAGAGCTTCTGTTTTAAACTGAAGTCTGCCGTTTTCGTCAAATTCCAGAGTCAGGATTCCTCCTACATCCTCTGTGTAAAGAACACACATGATCTGAAGTTCTTTCTTCACATGATCCGGAAGTGCATTGAAATCCTGATTAAAATAAAATTTCTTCTCATAGGCACTTGCGCCGCAGAGAGTAATGTTGTCCTGATACATAAATTACTGTTTCCCTCTTTCGAAATTATTCAGAATCTTTATACATAGCTGTAAAGTCCACGCACCGAAACCTCTCCTGCGCTGACTTTCACAACTTCTTTATTCTGCCTTTCCACAAGCAGTTCACCTTTTTCATCAATCCCCCTGCAGATTCCTTCGAAACTTCTGTCACCATCGATCACTCTGACCGGCTGGTTCAGATTTGCAAGGATTCTGTGGTAATCATCCAGCAGATGAGTAAAATCACAGGTCTGGATAAATTTCTCATAGTTGATCTCGAAATATTTCATCACCAGTGCAATCACCTGATTTCTGTCATATTCATGACCGCCCTCCAGAATCAGTGAAGTCGCTTTGTCCTGCATTTCTTCCGGAAATTCTTTCAGGTTTACATTGATTCCTACTCCGATGAGAACATAATTGATCTTCACACCATTTGTTCCCATCTCGGTCAGGATACCACAGATTTTCTTCTTAGAGATTACAATATCATTGGGCCATTTAATACTTACGTTAAACCCCAGTTCCTCTGCTGCCTGTGCCACTGCCATTCCCATAACCAGTGTCAGCATAGACGCATACTGCGGTGAAAATTCCGGACGTAGGAGCAGTGTCATCATAATAGAGCTGCCCTCCGGCGCTTCCCATCTTCTGTCAAAACGTCCTCTTCCCGCAGACTGGAATTCCGCAACTGCCAGAGTTCCATGCTCTGCACCATTTTTTGCCAGACGCTTGATCCATGAATTGGTAGAATCTGTTTCTTTTGCAAAATGGACGGTTTTGCCCGCCCATTTTGTGTTTATTGCCTGTGAAATTGTTTCTTCATTATACAGATGTGCCATTATTTGTTCTCCGGCTCTCCTAATGTTGCTACCATAACAGCTTTGATGGTATGCATACGGTTCTCTGCCTCATCAAATACTTTGGACTGCTCAGATTCAAATACTTCGTCTGTTACTTCCATGTCTGTCAGATTGAATCTCTCGCCCATTTCCTTGCCGATCTTTGTCTTAAGGTCATGGAATGCAGGCAGACAGTGAAGGAAGATTGCTTTCTCTCCTGCGTTCTTCATAACGTCCTTTGTTACTTTATAAGGTGTCAGATCATGGATTCTCTCTGTCCATACCTCATCCGGCTCACCCATAGATACCCATACGTCTGTATAGATAACATCTGCATCCTTTGTTCCTTCCTGAACATCCTCTGTCAGAGTGATGCTTCCGCCGGATGCTTTTGCATATTCCTCGCACTGAGCAACTAACTCTGCATTCGGGAAATATTTCTTAGTTGTGCAGGCTACGAAATGCATGCCAAGTTTTGTGCAGGCAATCATCAGGGAATTACCCATATTGTAACGGGCATCACCCATGTATACAAGCTTACGTCCTTTTAAATCTCCGAAATGCTCACGGATTGTCAGCATATCAGCGATCATCTGTGTCGGATGATATTCGTTCGTAAGGCCATTCCATACCGGAACACCTGCATGTTTTGCAAGCTCTTCTACGACTTCCTGACCAAATCCACGATATTCGATACCATCATACATTCTTCCCAGAACTCTTGCTGTATCTGCAATGCTTTCTTTCTTACCGATCTGAGAACCTGTCGGATCCAGGTATGTGCTTCCCATTCCAAGATCATGGGCAGCTACCTCAAAAGAGCAGCGGGTTCTTGTACTTGTTTTTTCAAAAATAAGTGCAATATTTTTGCCTCTGTAATATTCGTGAAGCTCGCCGGCTTTCTTCTTTGCTTTAAGTTCTGCGGATAAATCAATAAGATATGTGATCTCCTCCGGTGTAAAGTCTTTCAGTGTCAGAAAGTTTCTTCCTTTTAAGTTCATAATAATTCTCTCCCCGATGTCATTTATTCTCTTTTGTTATTTATCTGTCTCCGCTTTCGGATCAGTGACGATCTCTTTCAGCGAACTTGCCAGACCTGCGATTCCCTGAATATCCGACGGAATAATGATCTTGGTTGCCTTACCGTCTGCTGCCCTGGCAAATGCTTCCAGACTCTTCAGTGTCAGAACTGCCTCATCTGCTCCTGCCTCTCTGATCATGCGGATACCCTCTGCATTGGCATTCTGAACTTTCAGAACTGCCTCAGCCTGTCCTTCTGCCTCCTTGATCATACGCTCTTTCTGAGCCTCTGCGCGGAGGATTGCTGCCTGTTTCTCAGCTTCTGCATCCAGAATTGCGGATTGTTTCTTACCTTCTGCAACAAGGATCGTAGATTTCTTCTGACCTTCTGCGATCAGGATTGCTTCACGACGTTCACGCTCAGCTTTCATCTGTTTCTCCATTGCATCCTGGATAGCTGCCGGAGGAATAATGTTCTTCAGTTCCACACGATTGACCTTGATTCCCCATGGATCAGTAGCTTCATCAAGAGAAGCTCTCATCTTGGTATTGATCGTCTCACGTGATGTAAGTGTCTCATCCAGTTCCATGTCACCGATAATATTTCTTAAGGTTGTTGCGGACAGATTCTCGATTGCCATGATCGGATTCTCCACACCGTAAGTATAAAGCTTCGGATCTGTAATCTGAAAGAATACGACAGTATCGATCTGCATGGTTACGTTATCCTTTGTGATAACCGGCTGCGGTGGAAAATCCACTACCTGTTCCTTCAGATTTACCTTTCTGGCTACTCGTTCAATAAACGGAACCTTGAAGTGAATTCCTGTACTCCAGGTTGCCTGATAAGCTCCCAGACGTTCCAGGATTACTGCATATGCCTGTGGTACAATGCGGACGCAGGATGCAAGGACCCATACCGCAATAACGATAATAACTATCAGAAAAACCACGCCCATAACTAATCCTCCTTATTCTGTTTTACGATAAGTTTCACACCTCGGATCTCTTCGATCGTTACAACGGTGCCTTCGCCGATTTTTTCGTCATCAGCAGAACGTGCAGTCCATTCAATGTCATTGATACGAACCTGGCCTGTCTGCGCCAGATTGTCAATCTCCTGAATCACAACTGCTTTCTTTCCAATCAGACTGTTTGCATTGGTCTGTATGGTTTCTTTGTTGAAGTACTTCATTGCCAGTGGTCTGGTAAAGATGAGAAGTACCAATGAAACACACAGAAACAGCAATATCTGTACAGTGAGGTTCGCTCCTGCATAACATGCAATAGCAGCGACCAGTGCGCCGCCGGCAAACCAGATGGTGGTCAGTCCTGCCGTAATTGCCTCTACAACAAGCAATAACGCAAGAATCCCAAGCCAGATCAAAGGCTGCATGAAACTCCTCCTTTCGTCTGCTATCGTCTCTGACGAGCAGCTTCATACATGAGAATTCCGGATGCCATGGCAGCATTCAGAGATTCTACTTTTCCACACATAGGAATCCGTATCAGACAATCAGCACTGTCTGCCGCTTCATCTGTCAGTCCTTTTCCCTCATTGCCGATCAGGAAAGCAGTTCCTCCTGTGTAGGATTCCTGATCATAAGAGTTCTTACCATGCAGATGCGCTGCAAATGTGCGGATATTTCTGTCTTTCAGTTCCTGTGCTAATGATACCACACTTTCCACATATAGGAAAGGCATTCTGTAGACAGAACCCATGGTTGATCGTATAACCTTCGGGTTTGTGATATCTACGCAGGTCTTTGTCAGAAGAACTCCGCTTACTCCGGCACCCTCTCCTGTACGGAGAATAGTTCCCGCATTTCCCGGATCCTGCAGATCTTCCAGAATCATAACCAGCGGATTTTTCCCGCCGAGAATATCTTCCATTATATAGGAAGGTTTCTTAAGCACTGTCATAATTCCCTGCGGCGTCTGCGTATCGCTCATCTGTCGAAAAACAGAATCTGTTACTATTTCATATGGAAGTTTCTCCACCTGAGCCATCAGTTCTGCATCACCGCTGAGAGCTTCTGATACATACACCTTCGAAATCCAATCCCTAGGTGCTTCGCCGAACATTTTTCTTCCTTCTGCAACAAAAAGCCCTTGTTCTCTGCGGGCTTTTGTTTTCTGGTTCAGCTGTATGATATTTTTTACCTGTCCGTTATTTACACTGGTGATCATATCTTATCCTCAATTTTCCGAAACCTTATTCAGGTCACTGTTTGCTCCTGCTGCAACAACTGTGCAGTCTGCCGGAAACACTTCATCCGGCGCCACATTCATATTCATCTTATCGCCATGCTTCAGACCGATCAGATTGATGTTATACTTTTCCCTGACCTTCAGCTCCCGAAGTGTTTTTCCTATCCATTCCCGCGGGATCTTAAATTCTGCCATACTGAAATCAGAAGAAAGCTCAAACATATCGACAAATCCACTGGAGAGAAGATTTCTTGCAACTCTGATACCCATGGAATGTTCAGGATAAATCACCTTATCTGCCCCTATTTTCTCCAGTATCCTGCCATGAAGAGAATTCATTGCCTTCGCCATGACAAAAGGAACTCCAAGTTCTTTCACCTGCATCGTTGCTGTAATACTGGCCTCCATATTCTCGGCTACTGCGATGACCGCAACATCTACGTTCTGAACTCCAAGCGATTCCAGAATTCCCGGATCACGCACATCTGCCTTGACAGCATAAGAAACTTTCTCTGCGATATCCTGCACATTATCATCTTTATCGTCAATGGCAAGTACATCGCAGTTCGCCTCTGCCAGAGTAAGGGCTACCGTCATCCCGAACTGCCCAAGACCGATCACTGCATAAGATTTGTTCTTCATTTTCTTCCTCATTTCTCTTTCTGAACATATATTCGTTATCCTCTGCGAATATCTGCCTGACTGCCAAACCGTTACTATCCAATCATAATATCTTCTTCTGCCAGATGTGAATCTGCCGGCATTTTCTGTACACGTACAGTCACTGCAGTTCCCAGAGTCAGCGGACCGATTCTTCCCAGATACATAGTCAGGATCACGATCCATTTGCCTGCTGTATTCAGGCAGGATGTCAGCCCTCTGCTAAGTCCTACCGTTGCAACCGCAGATGTAATTTCATAAACAACATCTTCTATAGGTGCTTCCGGCATGGCTGCACACAACAGCATACTCATGAGAATAAGTACTGTAAGTACCATACCTGTCACTACGATGGCAGAACGGATATAGCTGTCTCTGATTCTCCTGTGGTGTACTTCCACATCCCGTTTTCCCTGAAGATTGGATTTCAGACTCAGCAGAAGGACCGCAACTGTTGTTGTCTTAATTCCACCTGCTGTTCCCATAGGGGAACCGCCGATCAACATCAATATCAGGCACAGCATATAAGTTGCATTGGAAAATCTCTCCTGGCTTACAGTGAAAAATCCGGCTGTTCTTGTGGTAACTGACTGGAACAAAGATGCCATCCACTTCGTTCCCGGCGAATATGTCCCGATACTTTCAGGATTTCCATGATCAAACAGAAAGATCAGTACTGTACCGCCCACAACAAGTATCAGCGTCATCATCAACACGATCTTACTGTGAAGACGGAGATTTTTAAATATACGTCCCACAGGAAGTTTCCCTCTGATGACTCGTTTGATCTTATCCCAGATATCCCACCAGACCACAAATCCAAGTCCTGACATAATGATCAGTCCTACACTTGTAAAGTTTACGATCGGATCAGCAATATACTGAGCCAGGCTGTCCTCTCCCAGCAGATCAATACCAGCATTACAGAATGCAGATACTGCCGTAAAAACAGAGTATCCCAGACCTTTTGCCAGACCGAACTGCGGAATAAATCGAACTGCATAACACACTGCACCGATTCCTTCTGCTCCAAACACACAGATCAGAACTTTCTTCACCAGCCTGACCATCCCACCCATTCTATCCATATTATAGGACTCCTGGATAACACGCCGGTTCCTCAGCGATATTTTCTTTCTCAGACTTATAAAAATAATACTGCCCAGGGAAATCAGTCCAACACCTCCGATCTGGATCAGGACAAGAATAATAATCTTGCCTGCCAGAGTCCAGTGAGTTGCCGTAACAACTGTCACAAGCCCTGTTACACATATACTTGTGGTTGCAGTAAACATGGCATCTGTAAAAGATGTGTGGTATCCGGGTGCCGTACAAAACGGCAGCCACAGAAGTAATCCCCCTAAGATAATCACCCCCGCAAAACCGAGGGTAATTATCTGAGCAGTATTTAATTTATGCAGTCTGTTATATAACTGCATCTTTTTATTCATTTGTTATTTGTTGTTTTTATCATAGTTATGAGAAAGTGACTGGCATACTTCCCACTGATAGTCAGAGATACCTTTCTGCATAGCAAGTGCTTCATTGATATCGAAGTCTACGAATTCACCGTGACGATATCCGACAACGCGGCATGTCTTGCCTGCAATAAGAAGGTCTACAGCCAGAGCACCCATCATAGATGCATATACACGGTCTTTACATGTCGGGCTTCCACCACGCTGCATGTGTCCAAGGATTGTAGCACGTGTTTCGATACCTGTGGCAGCTTCGATACGTTTTGCCATTGCTTCAGAATGACCGATACCTTCTGCATTGATGATGATGTGATGCTTTTTGCCTTTCTTACGACTCTCGATAATGTTATTGATCAGCTTCTGCTCATCATAGTCATATTTTTCAGGAACCAGAACGTCCTCAGCACCATTGGCAATACCGCACCACAGAGCAATATATCCTGCACCACGTCCCATAACCTCGATGATACTGCATCTCTCATGAGAAGTGGAAGTATCACGTACTTTATCAATTGCTTCCATTGCTGTGTTTACAGCTGTATCAAATCCGATGGTATATTCTGTACATGCAATGTCAAGGTCGATTGTTCCAGGAAGACCGATTGTATTGATTCCGAGATTCGCAAGCTTCTGAGCACCTGCGAAAGATCCGTCACCACCGATGACAACAAGTCCGTCAATTCCATGTTTTCTGCAGATCTCTGCTCCACGTTTCTGGCCTTCTTCTGTACGGAATTCTGCACAACGTGCTGTATAAAGGATTGTACCTCCACGCTCGATTGTATCAGATACATCTTTTGCGCTCATGTCAATAATCTCTTCGTTTAACAGACCATTGTATCCTTTCAGAATACCTTTTACATTTAATCCATTGCTTAAACCTCTTCTGACAACTGCACGAATTGCAGCATTCATTCCAGGTGCGTCACCACCGCTGGTAAGGACACCAATGGTTTTTATCTTGTTTTCTGCCATCTTTTCTTCCTCCATCTTCTGAATCTATCTCATTTTTACTATACACATATTCGGGTATAGTTTAGCGCATTTCTATAAGTTTTTCAATCCTCTTTCTACAACTTTAACATTGGTTTTACCATATTTTTCGTACATATAGTTCAGCCATGAGTCCTGAATTTGTGCATGATATCCAACCGGAAGCTTCTTTATGGCCTTTACGTCTTTCAGGTAGATCACAACAGCACTGTCACCCGGTGAACGTCTGAGGTCTGCAAGCAATTCCTGAGATTGCTGTGTGTAGCTTTCTTTATTGTCAAACTGTATCCAGATTTCCCTTGGCATATTGTCAAAGGGACGGATTTTTTCAAGGATCAGTTTACTGGCGCGATCGTCCTCTGCAGATACTCTGCCCTGAATAAATACTCTGCCTTCTTCATTCAGGAACTGCTGACTTTTCTCATAATCTCTGGGGAACACAACTACCTCCACTGTTCCTACCAGATCCTCCACTGTGAGGAATGCCATAACCTTATTATTCTTTGTATATTTGATGGTTTTATCCGTAATCATTCCACCGATAATTACTTTCTGACCATCCATGACTTTCGGAAGATTTGTTTCTTCATCCTGCTGAAAATCAGAGGTTTTCGCAGAAATGGTTTTCTCCATCATTCCCCGGTAATTTTCCAGAGGATGACCACTGAGGTAGATTCCCAGAACTTCCTTCTCATATCCCAGAAGTTCCTCTTTTCCGAATTCCTCCACATCGGGCATACGGATTTCAAATTCTTTCTTGTCCTCCTCGCTTACCAGATCAAAAAGGCTCATCTGGCCTGCCAGTGAATTCTTCTTATCCTGACTGATACTGTCTGAAATCTTCTGATAAACCAGCATTTTCTGGCGGCGGTTACCATCCAGGCAATCCAGTGCACCTGCTTTGATAAAGTTTTCTACTGCACGCTTATTCATCTGCGGAGAGTTTCGTTCCATAAAATCCTTCAGGGAACGATATTGTCCGTTCTCTTCCCTCTCTTTTACCAGACTTTCAATAACCGGACGTCCCACACTCTTTATAGCGGACAGGCCATATCGGATTGCACCGTTATCTACAGAGAATCCATACATTCCACAGTTCACATCCGGCGGCAGGATCTTAATCCCCATCTGTCTGCAGACCAGAATATATTCTGCAACCTTATTTGGAAAATCAATAACCGATGTCATTAATGCGGCCATAAATTCCACAGGATAGTAATATTTCAGATATGCAGTCTGATAGGAAACAACTGCATAGGCTGCTGCATGGGACTTATTAAAAGCATATTTGGCGAAATCAATCATTTCATCATAGATTTTATTTGCCGTTGCCTCATCAATTCCATTTGCAATACAGCCTGGAACTCCCTCTGCTTCATTTCCGTAAACAAAGTTCTGGCGCTCCTTTTCCATGACAGAGGCCTTCTTTTTGGACATTGCTCGACGTACCAGGTCGCTTCGGCCCAGAGTATAACCTGCCAGGTTCCGAACAATCTGCATAACCTGCTCCTGATAGACAATACACCCATACGTAGGCTTCAGGATCGGCTCCAGCTGAGGACAGTCATAACGGATGGTATCCGGTCGGTTTTTGCCCCGGATATACTGGGGGATGAAGTCCATGGGGCCCGGACGATAAAGAGAGATTCCCGCGATCACATCTTCCAGACTCTGAGGCTTCAGTTCCTTCATGAAGTTTTTCATTCCCGCACTTTCAAGCTGAAATACACCATCAGAACGACCGGTGCCAAGGGAATCCAAAACCTTTTTATCATCATAATTAATCTTCTGCATATCCAGAGTCACTCCTGCATCCTTCTGGATCAGCTTTACTGCATTCTGGATCACAGTCAGAGTACGAAGTCCCAGGAAGTCCATTTTTAAAAGTCCCAATTCTTCCAGTGTTGTCATGGTAAACTGAGTGACAATAGACCCGTCTGATGCTCTGGAAAGCGGTACATATTCTGATACGTCCTTCTGGCTGATAACAACACCTGCCGCATGCATGGAGGTATGTCTGGGAAGTCCCTCCAGACGTCTTGCCATATCGATCAGATAATGAATTTCATCCTGCTCTTCATATGCTTTTTTCAGCTCAGGGTTCATAGTAAGGGCTTTATCTATAGTAATATTTAATTCCTGCGGGATCATTTTCGCAATGGAATCCACCTGTGCATAAGGCATATCCAGTACACGGCCCACATCCCGGATCACACCACGGGCTGCCAGCGTACCAAAAGTAACGATCTGAACCACACAATCATCCCCATATTTACGGCGGACATATTCAATAACCTCCTGCCTTCTTTCGAAGCAGAAGTCAACGTCAATATCAGGCATAGATACTCGTTCCGGATTCAGAAATCGCTCAAAGAGCAGATCATAGCGAATAGGATCAAGCTGTGTGATGCCCAAGGTATAAGCAACCAGACTTCCCGCTGCAGAGCCACGTCCCGGTCCTACCATAATGTCATGATCGCGGGCATATTTAATAAAATCCCATACTATAAGGAAGTAATCCACGTAGCCCATATTTTTTATAGTAGATAATTCGTAATTCAGACGAGCTTTTAATTCCTCTGTAACCGGCTGATAACGTTCCTCCAGTCCCTCGAAGCATAGCTTGTTCAGATATTCCCAGGATGTAAGACCATCCGGCACATCGAATCTTGGAAGCTTGGTCACGCCAAATTCAATCTCAACATGACATCTCTGTGCAATCTTATGAGTATTCTCCAGGGCCTCCAAAGCATATGGGAAAAGTTCTGCCATTTCTTCCGGGGATTTCACATAATACTGGCCGCCCTCATAACGCATTCTGTCCTCATCTGCCAGTTTCTTGTTTGTCTGCAGACAGAGAAGAATATCATGAGGATCAGCATCCTCCGCCCTTGTATAATGCACATCATTGGTTGTAACAAGGTCAATCCCTGTTTCTTCGTGCATACGGAGAAGTTCCTGATTTACCAGTCTCTGCGCAGGAATTCCATGATCCTGTAATTCCAGGAAGAAATTGCCTTTTCCAAAAATATCCTGATAACGAAGAGCTGCTGCCTTTGCATCCTCATACATGCCTCTCTGAAGATATCTGGCAACCTCACCTGCAAGGCAGGCACTTAAGGCAATAATCCCTTCATGGTACTCTTTTAATACCGCAAGATCTACTCGCGGTTTATAATAGAATCCTTCTGTAAAACCCTTGGACACAATTTTCATCAGATTTGCATAACCCTGATTATTCTCTGCCAGAAGAACCAGGTGGTAATATCTGTCTTCGCCGCTTCCTGCTTCACGGTCAAATCGGGAGCCGGGGGCTACATAAACCTCACATCCCAGAATCGGATTGATTCCCTCGGCTCTTGCTGCACGATAAAAATCAATCACACCATACATAACTCCATGATCTGTGATCGCCGCACTGTCCATGCCAAGTTCTTTGACACGGGCTACATATTCTTTTATCTTATTGGAACCATCCAGCAGACTGTATTCTGTATGGACGTGAAGATGTGTAAACTCCAACTCTATTTCTCTCCTGTTCTAATATCTGCAATTTTATCGCAGCATATTTTTATAAATTTAACTGAATCAGGTAAGTCCCATGCTTCAATTGCGAAAAGCAATAATCATTGGGTGGGAACTTGCTTGTCTGTTACTATTTCGCGTAGATTCTCTTGTCCTTAATCTCTACTTTGCCTTCCTTCATCAGATGGCCAATGGCACGTTTAAATGCTCCCTTACTCAGACCAAATTCTCGCTGGATCACTTCCGGTGATGCCTTGTCATCAAATGGAAGAACACCTGCAAATTCATTGATTACTTCAAGGACATTCTCCGCATCCTCATTGATCTGAAGATATGCTTTCTGACGATCTGTGACGTTCATTTTTCCGTCTTCTTTTACTTCGCTGACACGCAGTTCCAGAATCTTGCCCGGACGGTATTTTCCCTTGGCTTCTCTTGCAGGGATCAGTGCAGAATATTTATCATCAACTGCCACAAATACACCGAATCTGTCGCTGATCTCATAAACACGGCCCTTCACCATATCTCCCACTACATAAGGAGTTCTGGTGGAAAGATAATGATAAACCTTCATAGTTGCGCAGAGACGACTGCTCTTGTCAATATAGAGTGCTACCAGCACATCTTCTCCCTCTCTTACTTTCAGAGTCTGTTCATGATATGGAAGCAGAAGGTCTTTCTCCAGTCCCCAGTCAAGGAATGCACCAATCCTTGTTACCTGAGAGACTTTCAGAACTGCTGTCTGACCTACCTGAAGCTTCGGTTCTTTTGTTGTTGCAATAAGACGATCCTGAGAATCCTTGTAGATAAATGCTTCAATGCTGTCGCCTTCCTTTGTTCCTTCCGGAACCTGTCTGGACGGAAGAAGAACACGGTTCTTTGCATCTGCCTGCATATCCTCACCCAGATATACACCAAAATCTACGGACTTCACTACTGTTAATTTCTGTTTTTTTCCTAACTCTATCATATAATCTCCATTTCTGTTGTGATAGTATCTTTTTAAAGAAAATTAAAAATATACTATACTTTCATCATCCTCTGACATTAGCTTTATATTTCAGTATAACATAAATAATAAAGGCGGCACAATGCCGCCTTATTATTTTTTATTATCTTATTTTACGTTACTGTTCACTATAGATCAGAATGTATTTTATTCCAACTCGATTTCACATACACTCAGACAGATTCTTTATCGTGTATTATATATTCTGCATCCACTTGCACGCCAGTTCCATCCAGGACTGGCATTCTTTCTGTACACAGCCGCCGTCTTCGTGGCTTGTCTCTTCGTTTGCAAGACTTAAACCATGTCCGCCAACCGGATAAAGATGCATTTCTACCGGAATTTCAAATTTGCGCAACGCATTGAAGAACAACAGAGAATTCTCTACAGGAACACAATCATCTGTCACTGTATGCCACAGGAATGTGGTTGGTGTATCTTTAGATACCTGGAATTCCAGAGACTGTTCTTTTCTCTTATCAAGATCATTATAATCCTCTCCAAGCAGGCATTCAAAGGAACCTGTGTGTGCAAACTCACCGGAAGTGATCACCGGATAACTTAAGATCATACCATTTGGTTTCACCATATCAGAAGTTACCCCAAGTGTCTGTGCAATAAAATCTTTCTTCCAGAAAACGCCAAGACTTGCTGCCAGATGACCACCTGCGGAAAAGCCCTGCAGAACAATCTTATTCGTATCAATATGAAACTCTGCAGCATTTTTTCTTAAAAAAGCAACAGACTTCGCAAGCTGCAAGAGTGCCAGTGGATATCTGGCAGGTTCTACGCTATAGCGCAGGATCACTGCATGATATCCCCTTACCAGATACTGCATGGCGATCGGTTCTGCTTCTCTGTCAGAAGTCATAGCATACCCGCCTCCCGGGCAGATCACAACTACCGGACGCTTTCTGTTGATATGCATTTCAATGGAATTATCCAGAAAATAAGTGTATAAATCTGCAGTTTCTTTATATCCGTCTACTGCAATTTCAATCTTCTTATAAATCATAAGTTCCTCCTGTATATTTCATCATTTTTTCCATTTCTACTCCCCATTCCGCTAATTTTGGGGGAATATTTACAGCTACTTTTCTCAGTTTTGTTTTGCCATCCTTTGCTGCCAGACGCTTATATAAATGTATATTTCCATCTGCATCAAGAACAATATAAAAACACTCTAAAATATGACCTGATCCTACAATTTCCCGTGTTGTATATATATATCCTGCTTTATTCTTTTTTCTTTTAGAAAAAACAATCCCTCTGCTTCTCCTGTCTCGGAAACTTGGAAAATAATCTTCACGTATAATTTCAAGTTCTTCCCATTTATACATTTTTTTGAAAAACAGATACGATATTTTGCAGCCTTCTTTACTTAATGTTACGACTTTTGAAGAGAAAAACAATAATGGTGCATCAATCAAAAACTCAAGAATCAATATTGGAATTCTTTCTCCCTCTTCAGCAGACAGCCCTGTCCAAATAAGCAGTACCGTAATAAGTATTACCATGGTTATCTGCAAAAAATCTCTGATCTTTATTACTTCTTGCTGATATTCTTTTAAATTTGTACAGTCTGCTCCTTTGCTTTGAATTTTTTTTCTTTGTTGCCTCCTCAATTCTATCATTTCATCATATTGTCTTTGTTTTTCTTCTTCTTTTATTCCCTCTCCTTTTTCTGCCTCCACTCCCCATTCCTTCATTTTTTCACGAACATTTACGTACATTTTTCTAATAACTTGCTTTTTTCCTTTTTCTAATTTATAAGAAAAAACATTGCCATGTTCATCAAAAGTAATGTAAAAACAATCTGAAAGCGGAAACGCATCAACGATCATCCTGGTAGTATATTTCTTTTTCTTCTTATTTACTGCATATTTGGAAAATACAATCCCCTGATAACGTATGCTCCCTCCTTTACCATATGTATACCAGACATCCTCTCTGATAACAGCAAGCTCTTCCCATTTATAATTTCTCTTCCAAAACAGCCAGGATACCGTACAGCCTTCTCTGCTCAGCACAACAGTTCTCATATAATACAAGATTAACAGCAACATTAATATTTCCACACTAAAAATTATAAATTCATATCCCTCTGTTCTTATTTCCTTTCTTTCCAGGAAAATCATCAGCATTCCTATGCCGAATACAAACACTGATATAAATAATATCAGTATTATATGTGGATCTAATACTCTTATTTTTTCCTGCTGCTCTTTCATATGCATTTCCTCCGGTTGTCTGAAATCCTTACTGTTACTATTCCGGTATATCAACCTAATTTCTTGCATTTTCTTATGAGTTCATTATAAGGTAAATATATGTAATTGTTAAGGTGCAAAATAAAATGTTGCTGTCCCGTTTATTGCAAATTAAACGAACCATACAATATTAAAGTTCGGCTGTTATTATCTTTCAAGGATCATGACATCTTTTGCATTCATGCTAACGGTCTGCCCTGAAACGTTCTCCTCCTTCGATAAAGTTGCAGAAAATTGCCCGGACTTTCTGCAATATGGCAGAAGAATTTTCCTTGTTTCTTCTGCTACAAAAAATCTCCCGGATAAGAGAAGCGCTTACTCTTATCCGGGAGATTTTTTATATCTTTAACAAGTTCATATCTTTTATTTTCAGATCAGTGATTATTTATTTCCCTGTCCATAATATGCATTTGCACCATGTTTTCTGAAGTAGTGCTTATCCTGCAGATCCTGTGGTGCAGGTTTTACCTGTGGATTGATCAGCTCACAGCGGGATGCCATCTTGGCAACTTCCTCAAGAACAACTGCGTTATGTACTGCTTCATGAGCATCCTTGCCCCATGCAAATGGTCCATGGTTTTTGCAAAGTACTGCAGGTACTGCCTCATAGTCTTTATCCTTAAACAGGTCAACGATCAGAAGTCCTGTGTTTTTCTCATATTCTTCAAATTCTTTGCCTTCCAGACAGCGTGCACATGGAACTTCACCATAAATATAATCTGCATGTGTGGTTCCATAACATGGGATTGCTCTTCCAGCCTGTGCCCAGCTTGTTGCCCATGAAGAATGTGTATGTACAACTCCTCCAATGTTCGGGAATGCTTTGTACAATTCTACATGAGTTGCTGTATCAGAAGATGGATTGTATTTTCCTTCTACCTTATTTCCATTCAGGTCTACAACAACCATATCATCCGGTGTCAGCAGATCATAATCAACCCCACTTGGTTTGATGACAAAAAGTCCTGATTCTCTGTCGATTCCGCTTACATTTCCCCATGTAAATGTAACAAGTCCGTATTTTGGAAGATCCATGTTTGCTTTGTAAACTTCCTCTTTTAATTTCTCCAGCATGATTCGTACCTCTCCTTTTGCTTTTCAGATATTCTTTTACAACAGCTTTCAGATGTTCCGGCTTTTTTCTGCATATCCCACCCGGAAAATCTCTTAATATCTGTATTATAGCACTTGTACGGTACATGTACCAACTTGTATGTTGATTATTTTACTGTTTCTCATACAAAAACTCTTCAGGCAGACTTACCTTGAAATCTTTTGCAAGTGAACGGAAATTGTCCGGTGTAATAGTCTGAAGTTTATTTGGAGTCATAGAAAGAATCTTCACCAGAATCTCTGCAGATTTTTCTACCGTATGGAGCAGACCAAATGTCAGGTCAAAATCTTCACCTGAGCAGAACATTCCATGATGTGCCCAGATAACAACATCATATTTCTTCATTAATTCTGCTGTTTTTATGGCAATTTCTCTTCCACCCGGTACCATCCAGCCGACAACACCTACGCCGTCCGGGAATACAACCGGACACTCTGTAGCAGATTCCCATAACTCTCTTGTAAAGATCTTATCATCCAGTGGCAGAACAAATGTCAGAGCAATTGTATTTGTCGTATGTGCATGATAAATAACACGATGTTTTCCGTTTGTCAGTTTCTTCTTCACTTCATGATTCATCAGATGAGTCGGAAGCTCACTGGTAGGTCTGCCGCCCTCAACCAGGCCCCAGCGGATTCTGTAATTTGTTCCTGTCTCATCCAGTTCAATGATCGCAAGACATACTTCCGGATCCACGATAATATTTCTGAAATATTTACCGCTTCCCGTTACAAGGAAAAACTCTCCTGCTAATCCCGGAACCTCTACCCCGATCGGTATCCATTCTCCAGGTGTATTCAGACGGGGACGGATCATCTCTACTTCCTCCGGTTTCAGACGATAGCTTAAGTTTCCGCCGTTTCTCTCATGCCATCCCTGAAGATAACCGTCATTTGCCATTTTGATAAATCCCTGTACAAATTTAGATTCCAGAATTTTCATAATATATATACCCTCCGCTTTTTGTGGTTTTATGTTGTTTGTTTTTAACAATATATTGTTTCTTGTTGTTTATGAATGTATTATATATTGTTTCTTGTTGTTTGTAAATAATTTATTCAAAAAATCTCTCACAAAACCACACATCAATTCCGAAATATCTTTGTCAATTCTGTCCTGCTATTCATCCTGTTCAGAAGATTTTTACCGTTATTTTTGCTGAAATTCTATAATTGCGTATGCTTTTCCGTCTGTATCATCAAGCGATACAATCACCTTTCCTGTTTCTGCTTTTGCTTTCGGGCAGATTATATCTCCAAGTTTTGCCTGCATCTTATACTCTGCACGCATCTGGTATACTTTGAAATCTTCCGGCAGGAAATCTTCTGCCATACAGATATACTGACAGTTGTTTACATGATGATTAGTGTCAAGATGATGCTTCTGCACTGTGAATGATTCCTGTGAAGTCATGTCATCCGGAAGTTTGATTTTCCTCGGTGCATAATCCATTTCCAGCTTTTCGCCGAGTATGTAATTGTCTGTATCTGCAGGTGTCAATCTCACCGGAATCCCTGTACTGATGGCCAGATGTGTCCAGTTGGAGTTCGCCCAGGCAAGCTTCTTCCCATCCATTGTTTCTATGGTGAAATTACGCATACCCATGAATCCTTTGAAATCATAAGGTGCTGTCGTGATCCTGATTTCCGTTCCCATAGCAGGATATTCATCCACAATTACCTGCCAGGAAGAAAGAACCCACGCTCTGTCTCTTGCCTTCAGCACGTCTCCTCCAAGCCCGACCGACTCCGCATGAAATGTACAGCAATCCTGAAAATAATTCAAAACACCCGGTAATGTCAGTTTGCCGTTCTCACCTGTCTCACTGTATCTGACTCTGCTGTTAAAACTATAATTCATTTTTTATATCCCCTTTTCTTATGTCGCTATGATTTTTTAATATACTTCTTTTCTATTATTATAACAAGCCAAAAGTATAAGGCATAAAACAGTTTTTATAAACTGGCCTATGCCTTATCTTTGTTATACGTTATATTATTTACTGTAATTCTTTGCTACAAATGTGATCATTACCTTAAACAGATCCCCATCCAGATACAGCTTAAACTCACCGCCCTGCAGCTCTGTCAGGCTCTTTGCGATAGATAATCCCAATCCGCTTCCTTCTGTATTTCTCGCCACATCTCCTCTGATAAACCGTTCTGTCAGTTCATCCGCAGAGATATTCAAGGGCTGTGCTGAAATATTTTTCAGAGAAAAAGTTACTTTTTTATTTCTGTTGCTGATTTCTGCATAAACTCTGGTACCTTCCATTGCGTACTTCACAACATTACCGAATACATTTTCCAGAACACGCCACATTCTCTGGCCGTCTGCGTAGATAATGGACGGTTCGTCTGTGAAATGTACCATCATAGTCAGATTCTTCTCCTGGAATTTCTCTTCAAATTCTCCGATCACCTGCTGCACCATTTCCACAAAATCAATATCATTCATCTCCAGCTTGATGTTTCCGGTGCTTGCCTTGGATGCCTCTACCACATCCTCTGTGAGCACCTTCAGTCTCTGGGATTTCTCATCCAGGATGCGTAAGTATTCCTGTATTTTCGGATCTGTCGGATTTTCCCGTTTCATCAGATCTACATAATTAATAATGGAAGTCAGAGGCGTTTTCAGGTCATGGGAAACATTTGTGATCAGCTCTGTCTGCATTCTTTCCTTTTTCAGGCTGTTCTCCACAGCAGCATCCAGACCACTGCCAATATTGTTAATATATTCTGCCATCACCTTCTGTTTTCCTGTAAGTGTATCTGTTTTGATCTTATATTGCAGTTCTCCATCGCTTATTTTCTTCAGACCATCCATAATAAGATCCAGCCCATCCGCTTTTCTGATGATAAAAATCACAGCAGCCGCATCTACGATCAGTAATATTATCAGGAATACTCCTGCACCTGTGAATCCGCAACCAATAATCAGGAACTGCAAGAATAAAAATGCTCCTCCCACAAGCAGAACTTTTATTTTTTCTGCTGTATTTCTGGAAAAAGCTCTGGCAAAATCGACAAGCTTCCCACTGCATTTTCCAATCCATTTCAGAACTTTTCTAATCAGACTGTTTTTCCATAAGGTACCTGCTTTTATTCTTCTTATCAGACTGAGATACCCGAGCAGAAACCATGCCATTGTATAAGTTCCACATATGAGACAGGTAACAATCACTGTCACCACCGCATGACTGTAACCCAATGATGAGTTGGCGATCAAAGTTCCCGATATGATCGTTCCTGCCAGCCATATACCGATTACTGTTCCTGCCGCAATTTCTGTATACCATCTGTCAAATCCGTTCAGATGGATTTCTTCATCCTTCGGTTTCCTTCCTGCAGTCACAGTCAGCCACACCATACCGATCAGCCAGAGCACACTTCCGAAGACCGCTCCTGCCAGCATCGGAAACATAAGCTTTGAATATTTCTCATAGTTCTCTGCCTCATCAGCCATGGAATCTGCCACAGAAAATTTCGTATCAACCGAAACTGCAAACACAAAATCCTTTGTGTCAAAGCTCTGATCAATGGTATGATTCCACACCTGCAGATCTGCATCCGGAATATTTGTCACACACTTACTTAATTCCGGGTAAACAACTGCATATGCTTTTTCTTTAAATATTGTCTCAAGGTTCTGCTCCAGCTGTGAATAGCTGCTGTATGCTTTTCTGTTTGTATAGATTGTCTTTTTCTCTTTATCTGCGAAAAGATATGTGAGATTGGTACTCCCTTCCTCATAGTCTCCGGACGTATGGTATACAGACGTAAGTGATATGGCACAGTCACTGACATTTATATCATCCTGAACAGCTCTGATACAGTCCAGGACCTTGGCCAGCTCATTATAGGCATCCTCAAGTTTTCCATTCCATTCCGTACTGGAATTGACTGCATCCGGAAGACTTTCCGCACCCTGAGGCTTGAATTTCTCTGTAAATTCCTCTATCTCACAGAAATAAAACTCCGGATATTCTGTATTATGTTCTTTATCTGTAATACTTCCCAGACTTCGGCTATCCGAATCGCTCCAGTAGCCCAGTTCAATGGCAGCATCTATTTTCTGATTTTCTGTTTTTTCTGCAAATTTTGTCTCATAGGAATCATCATACTCTTCCATGATATCCTGATCGTAATCAACCTTTAATGTTCCATCTGTCACCAGTTTCTTAAAATCACTTAAGGAAAAATAATAACTGCTGCCATCCGAGGCCTTACACTGGATAAACTGCCCTGCATCGTCAAGGCTTACATCATCATATCCCTCTCCAACTCCGGTCCAGTCCTGCGCCCACTCCAGCAGATCTTTTACCGAATATGCCACGCCAGATGTATTCTTAAAAGAAAGCTCCCTCAACGAATCACGGTTGATTTCCTTTTCCTTAAATTCTGCCAGATCAATCACTGCCGATGAACCTGCATTTGTAAGGTAATTTATATCCTCTTTTGCTGACAGACTTTCCAGAATATCCGTACCTCTGGAATTCAGACGCTCCCTGAATCCCTCTGACTGAATGTAACTTTTCCCTCTGTCATCCAGACGGATTCCCGTCTGATAAATCATTACAAAAAATGCTGCACATATCACAGCTGCCACAGCCGCCAGATGTACGATCACGATCCAGACCGCCTTGGCAACATTGCTCCTGTATCCTTTTCCCTTCATAATTTTGTCCCTTTCCTTTGCATTCGCTCCGTTACTTGATTTAGGTCAAGCAGATAAAATCATTCGCTTCGCTACTTGATTCGGTTAAATTTTTTCAATTTTATATCCAAGTCCCCACACAACCTTCAGGTATCTTGGCTCCCTTGGATTAATCTCAATTTTTTCTCTGATATGCCGGATATGCACTGCCACCGTATTATCTGCAGCAACTGCTTCCTCATTCCAGATGTTTTCGTAAATCTGATTAATGGAAAATACCCTTCCCTGATTCTTCATCAGCAGAAGCAGGATATTGTACTCAATGGGTGTCAGCTTCACCACATCACCGTCTACCCTGACTTCCTTCAGGTCATCGTTTATGCTCAGACCTCCTGTCTCGTAGATATGAGCATTCTCCACAGGTATTGCTGCTCCCAGCCTTGTATATCTTCGAAGCTGTGATTTCACCCTTGCCACCAGTTCCAGGGGATTAAAGGGCTTGGTTACATAATCATCTGCCCCTACATTTAATCCAAGGATCTTATCTGCATCTTCTGATTTTGCAGAAAGAATAATGATCGGAAGAGGATTCTCTTCCCTTATCTTCAAAGTAGCCCGGATGCCATCCAGCTTCGGCATCATAATATCTATGATCAGCAGATCCACCGGCTGACTGCGCAATACGTTAATCGCCTCCACACCGTCATAGGCTTTTATAACCGTATACCCTTCCTGCTCCAGATAAATACCGATTGCCTCTACAATGTCTTTATCGTCATCACAGACAAGAATATTCGCCACTTTATACACCTCCCTCATCATCCGAAATGCCAGTCTGAAATCTCTCATGTACAGACACCCCGGCTTCTTATTTTGTATTTCTGATATTAGAATAATCGAAGCTTCTTAATATGAAAGGGACAAATTCTTAAGATTTTCTTATGATTATTCACTTTTCGCAGTCAAAATATCAGGCTGTTAATCTGTCACTTTTATCAGGCTCCTATTTTCATCCAATTCTTCTATTCGTTCTGCTGTATACATTTTTTATCTCATCTTTTCTCTTTTTCTGACAGTCAATAATAGACTGAAAATCATTATATCATTTCACATATATTACTTCTATAGAATATTCTCTTCTGTTTCCCATTTCCACACCCATCACTGTTTATTCCATTCTCCATAACTCACAACCAATCTATAGCAACCCTCGTAAATAATACTTCCATCAACGCACCAGGGGATCATCGTTATATGTTTTTTGGTATTTTATTAACAATCTTCATACATATCGCATAATTTTTTATTGATTTTGTACAATATTATTTATTTTTCGGCAAAACAATGCTACAATGTTTTACAAGATTAGTGTACTGATTTATAACTGTTCAATGGTCTGCTAACCGCAAAGCTACTGAACAGTTACACGTTTTTTTTCAACGAGGGAGGTATTCTTATGAATCTGGAAAACATGACAAAAATCTACGCCCGTGGTGACAGCCGCATTCAGCTGAAGGTAATTCCCGGACATTTCGTCACATCTCAGTCACATATCACTCACTATCTGGATCTTACAACTATGAAATCCAGAACTGCCGAAGCACAGAATATTGCTCACGAACTGGCTGCTAATTATGAAGTATCTACTCCTGTTGATACCATTATCTGTATGGACGGACTGGAAGTAATTGGCGCATATCTTTCTGAAGAACTTACCAAAGCCGGCATTTTTTCCCTGAATGCTCATCAGACGATCTACGTGATTACTCCTGAATCCAGCAATTCCGGACAGATTATCTTCCGTGATAATTTTCAGCCAATGATCAAGGGCAAAAATGTACTGATCCTCAATGGTTCGATTACCACAGGCTCTACTTTGTCCAAAGCAATCGAGAGCATTCTGTATTACGGAGGCACTATCAGAGGTATCGCAGCCATATTCAGCAGAGTAGACAGCGTGGCTTCTCTCCCTGTATATTCTATTTTTAACACCAAAGATATACCGGACTATCATTCCTATTCATCTACAAAATGTCCAATGTGTCAGAGGCAGCAAAAAATCGATGCCATTGTCAGCAGCTACGGATATTCAGCTCTGTAAATCTTCGAAGTATTTTATAAAGAAATTGTTACCAGAATTGATGACTTTGTCTGGGGACCGGTGATGCTGATCCTGTTGGTCGGAACCGGTATCTTCCTGACTGTGCGCACCAGATTTCTTACATGGCGTAACCTTGGCTATGCACTGAAAAGCACACTCAGCAAGGAAGCCCGCACCAAGAGCCGCGGACAGGGAGATGTATCTCCTTTTTCCGCACTGACAACCGCACTGGCAGCCACCATCGGTACCGGAAATATCGTCGGTGTTGCCACAGCCATGGTTTCCGGTGGTCCCGGAGCTCTGGTATGGAACTTCTCCGATATCGCCAACGCACTGATGGCTATCCCGAACCTGATCTGCATGCTCCTGTTAAGCGGCGAGATTGCCAAAGATGTAAAAGAATTCCAGCCGGAGATTAAAAAATAGTTACCCACATCATTCTTTTTATCATCCTGAAGTAAAATGCAGCCAGAACCTTGTTCCGTCAGGTTCTGGCTGCATTTTACAGAAATCTTGTACGCCGGGTACAAATAAACACTTACTTTATTGATGGCATACTTCCATATACTGTTTTACATCTGAAGCAATTGATATATATGGTGTTCCATATGGGATCCAGGTTGACTGAAAAGCATGATATACATCTGATTTTCCCGGCCATACTGTTCCTATCACATTATTATTTTCATCTAACTGATGAAACCAGGAACCATTTTTATGATCCAATACCTTATCATCCAGGTATCTCATAAACTCTTCATAATCTTTTGCATATTTCTGCTTATGAGTTATATGACATAAGACTGCTGATGTATTGATTGCCTCTGCCAATGTCCAATGCATTCTGTCATGAACAACAGGTTTTCCATCCCAGTCAGTCGTATACACAATTCCAGGATTTCCATCCACATTCCAGGAATCTTCAACTGCTCTGTTGTAGAGTTTCTCTGCAGCTTTTAAATATACTTCTGCAGAATCAGGGGTATCTTTATAAGAAGAATATGCCCACTGCACGATCAATCTGGCCCACTCAATTCCATGGCCCGGTGTTGCTCCATAAGGTTTAAAACGATCAGCAGGACATTCTTTATTGCAATCAAGATCAGCTTTCCATTCCTTTGTAAAATGTTCAGGTATTCTCCAGTCATTTGCGCTTGCCCATCCAATAACATGATCTATAATTCTTCCTGCACGTATTCTGTACTTTTCTTCTTTTATTGCATCTGCTACTGCCAGAAACGCTTCTACTGTATGCATATTTGCGTTAAGACCGCGATAATCATCAAGAACTGTAAATTCTGTATTCCAGGTATCATAAGTAAGTCCCTGTTTTTCATCCCAGAACCGTTTATCAAATAATTCCAATGCATCTTTAAGCAGAGTTTCTGCATTTTTTTCTCCTGCCAGCAAAGCAGAAGAAGCAGCCAGAAGAACAAATGCATGAGCATAACACTGTTTATCTGGCAGGAATTTATTATCCGGTGTAATTCCCGGATACCATCCTCCATTTTCACGATCTTTCAGTTCTTCCAGTAATCCATGTACAGCACCATGGACCAGTGCCGGACTTTCTTTATCCCCAAGCATGATTCCCATACTATATACATGGACCATACGGCATGTGATCCATGTTTCTCTGTTTCTGTCTTTCCATGGTGTTCCATCATCCCCAAGGAAATAAGCACTTCCTCCCGGTGATAAAAATCCTTTTCCAAAATTTAAAAGATTTTTCTGCAATTCACCTAAGAACATTTTATTTTCTTCTGTATCTATCTGATATTTTTTACCCGAATTTTCCATCTTAATCTTACCTTTCACTTCCAAAAAATTTCAGTTTCTCTTATAGCACAAAAAAGCACCTCATACCGAGGTGCCTCATGTAGCAGGGCTACAAGGATTCGAACCTTGAACTGACGGAGTCAGAGTCCGTCAGAACATGCGTCAGAATCCCTGTAAATTCAGGCTTCCTCGCCTTATAATTTTTTAAATTGACCTATCAGATTTCTTATACTGATACAGGTGTTTTCATCTGTTCTGCAATTTCCTTGATTCTGTCAATTCCATATCCTGTATATTTCGCAATCTTATCTATTGGTTCGTTACCTTCAATCATCATTTTTGCCAATGATAAATTTTTCTGTTCGATTCCTTTTCCAATACCTTGTTCGATTCCCCGTTCAATGCCTTGTTCAATGCCCTGCTCAACAAGTGCTTTACTTAAATTACACATATCACGCACCTCACTTTCAAACTCTGCTGTCATTGCAATATCAAACTCATCATTTAAACGTTTCTTCTTTTCTTCTGGTGTTGCAGTTGTTGAAAACAGCACATTTAACAAATCCAGAATTTCCAGATCACTGCTTTCATCCGCATCACCAAGATTAAGTATGACAACTTCCATAAGGTCATATGCTTCTGATTTCACAAACGAGTTACCACGAACAGAATCTTCAACGGTATGATATCTGAATATTCCATTCTTCCTTTTCTTCGCCGGATCAGGACATATCCAGATACTATATACCTTCTGTATCTTCTCATAATGTTCATCTGTAAAGACCGTTCCATACTGCTCTGAAATCATTCTGGCACAATAGTAGAAACCTCTTGTTACCAGTGGATATCCCGGTGTATCATTTAACTGAATCTCCAGATTTATAATAAGCTGTACCGGCTCTTTGCTCTCTGGCAGGGTTGCTTTAAAACGAATATCATAATACACTGTCTGGTCTTTGACAGCATTTGCCTCTGTGTTTAAACCATCCAAACGTTTATCGCCATTTAGTCTTTCATCACGATTCAGCTGATCCTGATGGACTGCATGTTCCGATAACTCCACATTTTCATTCAGACAATTATCGCAGATAAATTTTACGCTATACTGCGAAAACTCTTTTGTACAAGACTTCAAAATCCAGGCAATAACTGCTTTATACGTCAGCAATTTTTTCGCACATTCATCATATCGTGCTCTGTCTGCCGCCAGTTCTATTGTCTGGGCTATATCTGTTTGCCGTTCCATAATCATCATCTCCCGCAAGCATGTCTTCTACTTCTTCTATTTTTATGTTACCACAAGCATCTATTTTCAGCAAGTTTCCCTCGAAAAAACATTTCGACAAAAGCTCCTATGCTGAGCAAATCTTTTACGCTACAGTTGTCTCTTCTTTTATTCCGGGAAGTTTAACAACCTGTCGTACCTCTCCATTTGAAACTACCTTTTTACGGATAGCAATATAATATTTTTGAGTTGTTGACTCAAGATCACCAATATAGGCAGCTATCTCCTCTACTCGTGCACCACTTTCATACATTCTGGTTGCAAATGTTTTTCTGAAAATATGCAATCCACCTTTAACTCCCTGTAATTCTGCATTTTTCATAATAACTTTCATGCGGTGTTCTAAATTAGAAGCTGTATTAATCTTTCCCGTTTTTGTGGTCACTATAAATTCATCTGGCAGACTGCTGTCCCGACTGTATTTTATTTTCTGTAAGATATATTTTGCTTCTTTATTCAGTTCTATCGTTCTTGCCTTTTGATTCTTAGTGCTACCTTCCAGAGATACATAGTTGTTTTCTTCATCAGATTCTTTATTTCGATTTTTTACCATGGATATACTTTTCTCAATTACCAGATAAGCTCCTTACAACTAAAAATCCCCATTTTTTCCATAGTTTCACCTGTGACAAAAATATTTGCTGAATTTTTATGTGATCCAATATCAGCTCCTGCAAGATATCCTTGAAACTTTCTTTCAGAAGCGTGTATATATCTGCAACGCTATTACTGTTGTTTTCTGAGATGATCTGTCGAATTTGTTCCTTTGCAACTGCCATAAAAAATACAAACTATTTTACACTACCTATCTTTTAGTAACTGTTCAGCATCCTTGCAAGATAATAGACTGCTGAATGGTTACTTAAGATCTATATATGTTGGTTCACCAGCACCACCAATAATTTTATCAGCAATATCTAAATCTTCATCTATTTGGATTCGAAACTTCTCCCCAACCGGTTCCCATCCATAATTATTTTCTTTTGAATATATCTCGTCAGAATCAGTTTTTTCCTGTACATAATATTCATCATCCAGTTGTTCTGCTGATTGTAAATCCCACCGGATTTTTCTCTGATACAATTGTAAATCGAGATATTGACAGTTTTTGTCTGGCAGCGACATCTGGAAGTTATCCTCATCAACTACATCGCCTTCTTCATAGTCACCAAAAACACTGGTTTCGAACCTCAATTCATTTTCCGGTCCAAATCCTGCACCTTCAAAACTCACTGGATTGCCAAAACTATCTGTGCCTTTCAGTTTCAATTCATATTCATTAAGCCATTTATCATCCGGAGTCACCCCAAGTGCCGTAATCCTGGAATGTAAATCGTTCATCGCAAGTTCCTTTAAAATCAGATTACCTCCATCTCCACCTGAAATTTCCATATTCATTTTCTTTCGTATCGTCTGCTCTTTTAATTGCTCTGCTGTAATAGTAAAGTCATAAACAAACTCCGTAATATTCTCAGAACGATTTTTCTCAGAAATTGGCGCGCTACTTCCCACATCCAAAACAAGATGTATCTCTGTTTCTCCAGCTGGCAGTTCCACACCATCATACTCCTGCATCAGAACCATTTCTGTATCCATCTCATATTTTGTATAAGAGTCCAAATCCATTAGCCTTGTCGTGCTGCTAAAACTCTGATATCGCTTACCATTAATCAATGTTTTTTCATCATTAATCCATAAATATAGAGATTCTTTCTTTTTTTCTTCATAGTCAGGTTTTACTGATACAATCAAACTATAATTATCCAAAATTACTTCGTTGATTGTTAATGATATCCCACTCTTTGTCTGTACCTGATTTATCACTTCTGTATAGGCAGACAAATCTTTGGAAAATCCCATCAGCTCTCCTATTTTTGTAGTAAATTCTTTAACTGCCGCCTGAACATGCGAATTACCAGCCACTGTGATAAAAGCCAAAAGGATTGCTGCTGCCTGACCGATTTTTCGCCTGTACAGCCTGAAAATATCGCCTCTCTTTATTGTCCATGGTTTTCCTGCTTCTGCTATCAGTTCTTCATCAACCTTTCCAAACTCTTGTGAAAAGTCTAAGTATTTTTTCATATCAACACCTCACGTTTCAAAATACGATATAGTTTTTTTCGATTACGGCATAAATTTGTTTTAATACACCCTTGGGATACGCCATGTCTTTTCGCAATATCCTTTATGGAATCCAGATACCAATAACGCCTGATAAAAATATCCCTGTCTGAATCTGACAGTTTTCTCAGAAAATTTTCTATGATTTTTATCAGTTCTTTTTCCGCGATTTTTTCATCCACTACATAAGAAAAGCTTAATTCATCCATTTCACCACAAACGTCAGCAACATGCCCATCCATGCGCTTCGCAGCCTGCTTTTTACGAAAACAATCAATTGCAAATCCTCGTGCAATTTTTCCAACATATGCAGATAATACAGACGGCCTCCTGGGTGGTATATATTCCCACGCAGCAAGCCACGTATCATTTAAACATTCTTCCACATCCTCATGATTATTTAAAAGATTCCATACAATTTTATAACAATAACCCGAATACTTATTGCTTAACTCCTGAATTGCCGTTTCATCTCTGTTAAAAAACAACTCGATAATTTTTATATCCTCCACCGCATTTCTCCTTTTATTGTTTCAATAAGATATGATTATTCCTGCAGGATATCATCTTCTTATTATATAAGTCGAAAAAATTATACATAGGTTACAAAATTTTTCAATAAAAAAGGAAAAAGACCCACACTCCTTCAAGTCACACAAAAAAAAGACACCTCATACCGAGATGTCTCATTTAGCAGGGCTACAAGGATTCGAACCTTGAACTGACGGAGTCAGAGTCCGTTGCCTTACCGTTTGGCGATAGCCCTTTATGTTTTGTTTTCGCTACTTCGTTCGCGACAATTGGTATTATATAATAGTCTTCCGGAAAATGCAACCCCTTTTTTGAAATTTTTTTAATTTTTTTTATTTTTCTTCAAAAACATGAAAATACCGCCTATTTCCGGGACTTTTTTTATGTACTCAGAGTGAAATTATGCTATAATCAATAAAAACTTATTGCTGTTTATAATAATGTCTTTCGCAGAACTCTAAAACAGCAGGAAATATTTTTACGAGGAAATTTTAATAATAATTTTGTTCTCATAATGAGATATTATTATTAACCAAAAAGGAGAGCTATATATGAGAGCTAATAATCTTACTCTGCTCACAGACCTTTATGAACTTACTATGATGCAGGGCTATTTTAAGAACCCAACAAACCAGACTGTTATCTTCGATATGTTTTACCGTACCAATCCATGCGGAGGTGCATTTGCCATCACTGCCGGACTGGAACAGATGATTGAATATATTGAGAATCTTAAATTCACAGATGAAGATATCGAATATCTCAGAAGTCTGAATACTTTTGAAGAGGACTTCCTTGAATATTTAAGCAACTTCCGTTTCACAGGTGATATCTATGCAATTCCTGAGGGAACAGTTGTCTTCCCAAGAGAACCGCTTGTCAAAGTTGTAGCACCTATCATGGAAGCTCAGCTTGTAGAGACAGCAATCCTGAATATCATCAATCACCAGAGCCTCATTGCTACCAAAGCAGCCCGTGTTTGCTATGCTGCAAAAGGTGATGCGATCATGGAATTTGGTCTGCGTCGTGCCCAGGGACCGGATGCAGGTATCTTTGGCGCACGTGCCGCAGTCATCGGTGGATGTGCCGGTACTTCCTGTGTTCTCACAGGCAAAATGTTCGACGTACCGGTCCTTGGAACTCACGCACACAGCTGGATCATGAGCTTCCCGGATGAATATACCGCATTCAAAACCTATGCCAAACTTTATCCCAATGCCTGCACCTTACTGGTAGATACCTATGATGTCCTGAAATCCGGTGTTCCAAATGCAATTCGTGTATTTGAGGAAATGCGCGAAGAAGGTATTCCGCTTACCAAATACGGTATCCGTATCGACAGTGGTGATCTTGCCTACCTTTCCAAAGAAGCATATAAGATGCTTGCTGCTGCCGGATTTGACGATGCAGTTATTTCCGCTTCCAGCGATCTGGACGAATATCTCATTGAGAGCCTGAAGGCTCAGGATGCCAAGATTAATTCCTGGGGTGTCGGAACACGGCTGATCACCGCCAACGATAATCCTGCATTCGGCGGTGTATACAAACTTGCTGCTGTCAAAGATGCAGACAGTACCGAATTTACACCTAAGATCAAGCTTTCCGAAAACACAGAGAAAGTAACCAACCCTGGAAATAAAACCGTATATCGTCTCTATAATAAGAAAACCGGAAAAATCAGGGCAGATCTTATCTGCCTTGCTGATGAAAAGCTTGATGCAGACCAGAACATGGTTCTCTTTGATCCAATCGATACCTGGAAAAAGACAAAAGTTCTCGGCGGAACCTATGAAGTACGCGAACTTCTCGTTCCTGTCATCAGAGAAGGTAAACGGGTCTATGAATCTCCATCTGTTATGGAACTTCGCGAATACTGCCAGAAAGAGCAGAATACTCTCTGGGATGAATCCAGACGTTTCGTAAATCCTCAGAAAGTATATGTAGACCTTTCTCAGAAACTCTGGGATCTGAAAAAAGATCTTCTGGAAGAAATGAGTGAGAAAGCTCTCGACTGAGCATAAACTCAGATTAAGAGTAACAAAACAGACAAGTCCCCGGCTCCAACCGCAAAAATCAACAGGCAGTTGAAGCCGGGGACTTACTTGATTCAGTTAAAACATATGCTGACATCACAAATTTCGCTTTTAGTCCCAACTCTCATATTCGGTCCAAAAAGCCCTACACCGGATGTAACGATATTATGCATATTTCCTTTTTTCAGATAACCACAGGGATTTTCCCAGAAGAATCTGATCACAATATTTCCCGGAAATACCTGTCCGTCATGGGTATGTCCGCAGAGATCTACGTCCACACCTGTATCCGCCAGTTCCTGAAGTTCTCTCGGCTCATGATCGATAACCAACACTGGCAGTGACACATCCATACCCTCTGTGATTTCCTGCGGAGTCTTTCGTTTATCAATCCCCCGTCCCGGACGCTCATAATCCGGTCTTCCATACAGATAAAAAGAATCATCAATGAGCACATACTCATCTCTCAGAAGCGTAATCCCCGCTTTCTCCAGAAACTCATCCATCTCCGGGGTACTCTCTTTCTTTTCCTTACTGCCAAAGGTGAAGCCTGCCAGGATCTTTTCCTGAATATCATGATTTCCGTAACATGCATACACACCATACTTCGACCGAATTCCTCTCAATATCTCTGCCAGTTTTTCCGGATCATCCAGTGCCTCATATTCATTGTCAAAAATATCTCCTGCCACTACCACCAAATCCGGATTCTGCTCATTGATCTTCTCTGTCATCTGCTCCATCTGCTTGCATCCAATATTATATCCCAGATGAAGATCTGCGATCAGAACCACATTTAATTCCTTCATATTTCCTGCCTTTTTATCAACAGAAATATTGTACTTCGTTGTATGTATATTTCCGGCACTGAGCACTCCGTAAATACTGACTGTTGAAATGATCACCGCACAGACAGCTCCCACAACAGCAGTTCCCATATTACTGAAAAGCAATTCTCTCCCCGGAAAGGCAAAATTTCTAAGAGGATATTTCAGTAACAGTCTCAATCCATCCGCGATTCCCAGAGTCATAAGTGTATACATCAAAACACCGAGCCAGTAATTACTCAGAAGCTTCATAAATCTCCTGAATCCTGATGCAGGTGCCATAAATGCGATCAGTATACTAAACACTACAAATAAATATACAAGTCCAATCCCCCTGCACACCCACACATTCCGAAAAACCGTATGCAGTACCTGAAACCAGTGCAGGCTGCGAAGCAGGATATACACGCATACCAACAGATAAAACGGTGCCAGATATATTGCAGCCATATAATATGTCTCCTTTCCAACTCTCATTGCCATAACAATTTTATTACTATAACAATTCCAGAAAATCATAACTGCTTCTTATTATACAAAAAAGAATCCTCAGCCGCTAGTGTGCCGACAAGTTGATTCTTGAAACAATCTTGCAGGATAAATTTTCTTATTTCAAGGCGGAGGAAGGAGGCGTAGCGGTGGCTACGGCGACCGACGACAACGCGGAAATAAAAAATTTAGACGCAAGATTGTTCGAGAAATCAACTTGTCGGTACACTACCCTAAGCTGCTGAAGATTCTATTAATTTTACTGTTCCATCTGTCTTCCCAGAAATCCGCTTGCTGTTCTGATGAGCATCTTCTCTGATTCACCCATCACATCTCTTTCATTCTTTCCCAGTAAAAGAACCGAACCTACTGTATCTCCTGCACTGATAATAGGCTGCATGATCTGGGAATACAAAGGTTCTCTCTGTTCCTGAGTCACAGGTATCCTGCCTCTGTCATTTCCGTTGGCAAACACAGAGCTTCTCTCCGTAATTGCATCTTCCAGAGCTTTGCTGATAGGTTTTCCCATATATTCCCTGCTTCCCTGTCCCGCAGCAGCCACTACCTGATCGTGATCTGTGATACACGCTACCATCCCGCTTGACTGCGCCAGCGCCTCTGCATATTCCTTTGCAAAAACATTCAGTTCTCCGATAGGGGAATACTTTTTCAGAATAATCTCCCCCTCCCGGTCAGTAAAAATCTCCAGTGGTGTCCCCTCTTTTATCCGCAGCGTTTTTCTGATCTCCTTAGGAATGACCACACGCCCCAGATCATCTATGCGCCGAACAATTCCTGTCGCTTTCATGCACTTTTCTTCCTCCTGTTTTTCCTTTTATCGAAGTTTACTGTCTTTGTACCCTTCAGCTTCCATATCATGTGTTGTATGGTTATTATGTGGAAAAACAGGGAGAATATACATTTCTGTATTTACAAAAAATGCCATTTAACCACAATCAGGCGGTTATTTCCCGGAAAGTAATTCCATCAGTTCCTCTTTTGTGAAGCTGCCTCCGTTAAGCCCTTCGCCCTCCAGGATCTGATCTGCCAGTTCACGTTTCTTTTCCTGCAGTTTCAAAATATTTTCTTCAATCGTATCCTTCACGATCAGCTTGTATACATTCACTACATTCTTCTGACCAATTCTGTGTGCTCTGTCCGTTGCCTGATTCTGCACTGCCAGATTCCACCATGGGTCAAAATGGATTACAATATCTGCTGCCGTCAGATTCAGACCGGTTCCTCCTGCCTTCAGAGAAATACAGAATACCTGTGTGTTATCTGTGTTAAAGTTCTCTACCATCTGTGCACGCTTCTCCTTACTTGTAGAACCAGTCAGCATATAGTAACTGATCTTCTCCTCTTCAAGGCGCTTCGCAAGATGGTCAAGCATTGTCGTAAACTGCGAAAACAACAGAATCTTATGTCCGCTCTCCACTGCATTACTGATCATATTCAGGCACATATCCACTTTTGCAGAATCAGCTTTATAATCTGCAAAAATAAGAGACGGATCACAACAGATCTGGCGCAATTTTGTCAGCTCTGCCAGAATTGTAATCTTTGAGGTCTTAAATTCTTCTTCGGACTGCTTATCCAGCATCAGCATCATCCGTTTCACATGTGCATCATAAAGCTTCTGCTGCTCTCCTGTTAGCTGTACAAACATATTCTCTTCCAGCTTATCCGGCAGATCTGTAAGCACTTCCTTCTTCAATCTTCGGAGTACAAACGGCCGGATCATTTTCTGCAGACGTTTCATTGCATCTTCATCTGAATTCTGAACTGCCGGAATTTCAACTTCTTCCCTGAACTTCTTATAACTGTAAAGGAAACCGGGCATCAGATAATCAAATATACTCCACAATTCACTCAGGCGGTTTTCCACCGGAGTTCCTGTAAGAGCCAGCCTGAAGTCTGCCTGAACCTCTTTTACTGCTTTCGCAGCCTGAGTGTTTGCATTCTTGATATACTGAGCTTCATCAATAATCTCACATCTGAACTTATATCCTTCATATTCGCTGATATCCCTTTTCAGCAAATCATAGGAAGTCAGAAGAATATCCTCAGAATCTGCTTCTGCCAGGATCTGTCTTCTCTCTGCTGCAGTCCCTGTCACCATCTTTGCTGTAAGCTCCGGTGCAAAACGTTGAATTTCACTGCTCCAGTTATATACCAATGATGCAGGAGCTATAATTAATGTATTTCTTTGCAGCTTTCCAGTTTGTCCATCTGCCTTCTTTCCATCAGCTTTCTGCGCCTCTGCTGCCTTGCACGCCTGTTCCACTGTCTCAATTTCACTCTGCATATTTAACATTGCAGTTTCTTTTACTGCTATATTTTCAACAACAGTATTCCTTCTTTCCAGAAATTCTGACAGTAGAAATGCAATCACCTGCAACGTTTTTCCAAGTCCCATATCATCTGCAAGTATTCCGCCGAATCCATTATAATTCAATGTCTTAATCCACAGAAATCCCCGTTTCTGATACTCCCGCAGAACTTTATCCAGGCTCTCCGGCACCTCAAAATCATTATCCTCAATGGTCTTCATATTTCTTACCAGCGACTTAAAAGATTTATCCTTTACTGCCGAAACAACCGGATTCTCTTTCAACTGTGCATCCAAATACAACGCACGGTACTTCTGTACTTCAATCTTATCCTGCTTCATCTGCTTATCCGTCAGCTGAAGCCCTGCCCTGAGTTCTTCCACTGTATCCAGACCCGAGTCTGCTGCATTTACAAAAGCTCCGTTTTTCAGACGATAGAACTTTTTCTTCTTATTATATCTGGAAAGAATGTCAATCAGTTCTTCCTTTGAAATATCTCCTGCTGTCATACTCAGCTCCAGCAGATTTCCACTCAGGGAAACACCTACTGTAACCTTTGGCGAATTCCGGACTTCAATCCGTCTCAGCGCATCAGAAATAAATACTTCTCCCACTGCCTGCAGTGCCTGAATTCCTTCTGTCAGAAATTCATATTCCATCTCTTCATCATCCGCAATTACCGCACACTGTTCAAATGGATTAAAAGCATTCGAATATTTATGAATCACATTTCTGACAACTGTTTCTCTATTCATATCCCTTGCTGCAATATCGTCCGTTGTATATAAAGAAAATTCCCTGTCTCCATACTTAACAGTCGCCTTACATGTAACCATATTTTCCTGCGGTGCATCCAGATAAAATCGAAACTCCGGTTTAACCATTCCATAATTTTCCGGATGAAATTCAACCATTCTGCATTTAAAAAACTTCTGGATCACCGGTAAAAGTTCCTGACAGAATGCCGGTACATCTTTATTTTCTATAAACGCTTTCTCACCGGGGATCAAAGACAAACTGTCCAGAAAATCCTTAACAGGTAAAAGCTCTTCTACATTCTCAATATAAATCTTTTTATCATAAAAGCAAATTTTATACTGTTCCGTATTTGCCGCACACGTAAATTTGCTTACCTTCAGTTCAATTCCCTGCTTTGCACCTGTTATGGTCATTTTTCTCGGAAGATGTTCTCTGGTTATTTCCCAGGTTGTGTTTCTGGTTCCTATGGATTCTCCCTGCAATGTCTTTCCTTCCATCAAAAGCAAAAATTCTGCCAGTTCATTTCCTGACAGCTCCAGATGCCTTACCTTTTCCAGAGTTCCCATATAGTATCCATAATAGGAAGAGGATCTGTGAAATTGCCTGTTGTTGTCTGCCCATTTACAGATAAATTTCGCAAGCGGTCTGGATTCCTCGGCAAAGGATTCTATTGTATGGACAAACTGAAGATTTTTCCCATATTTATAATCATCCTGATTTGCTATATGAACATCAAAGGAAAATGCATCCTTCAGTACGTACATTTTATTAATTCCTATTTTAAATTCTACTGTAAATGTTCTTCCGTCAAAATTAAAATATGGTTCCAGCCTTACTTTTCCATAAGTGCTTCCCTGAATCAGTGGAAGAGACTTCGCAACTGCCTGCTTCTGCAATAATGAAGCCAATTCCGGCGTGGTATGCATCTGCACTCCTTTTCTGATCGTATGGGTCAGACCACCTTTTACAATTTTTTCTACAGATTGTCCGTAATCATAACTATCCATATCATTTTCATAATCATTATATTGCAGAAGAACCGCTACACAATGTTTACAAAGTCCACCATATTCTGCATATGCCCGACATTCACAATAGCAGGTATCAACTTCATCATTCTCTGTATCGATTGATACATCTACTTCATAGATATTTCTTCCACTGCCTTTTACAGATGCAACAATTTCATCAGACGCACCCATATTTTTTACATCCATATCCAAAACTTTTCCTGTTGCATAAAGTTCTGCACCTTTACTGTATGATGAAGAATTTGCCATATATCTGATCTGAGTTTTTGAAATCATATTTCTATACCTTTCCTGATACAATTAAAAACTTTTTGTATCATTTTCCCGGTTAAACCTGAGTAAAAAAGAACCCCTTCACCAGGCAGTATCAATCTCTGCTTAAAGTGAAGGGATTTCCTCATCCATCGTTATTTATTTTACACGATAACCTTCGCAACTGCAAGACCATAAACTTTAAGTTTATCACTGCCATTGCCATAAATCCAGCTGATCTCGCCTTCCGGTACGGGAATGCTTACAGCTTCTGTTCCGAAATTCTGATAAATATAATATTTCTCATTTTCATTCTCTCTCACTGTGATCTCCAGTGCATCCGGGATTTCTTCTTTGATTCCGCAGGAAACGCCGCTGTCTTTGAGCACTTTTTCAAGGAAGTCTCCATAGAATTCTTTATCAGCATCTGCTGCCACATACCATGCCTTACCTTTGCCATATTCATTCACTGTCAGGCAGGAATAGCCTTCATAGAAATCACTTCCGTAGGTCATTAAAGTACGTGCTCCGCGAAGCTCCACAAGGTCGCACAGATATTTACATGTATAAGTCTTATCCAGTCCAAGTTCATTGCCAGCCACAGGAACAAAAGAATTTTCTTCCCAGTCATAAAGGCCGTCAATTTCTGTGCTTCTGATTCCCAGTACATCCATCAGTCCATGTGGTGTTCCTTCCAGATAACACCTGTCTGTATCATCTGCAATTCCGGACCAGTAACTTGTGATCAATGTACCGCCGTTTTCCACGAACGCACGAACCTTTTTGGCAAAACCTTCCTTGAACATATAAACCATTGGAAGAGCCAGTACTTTATATTTATCCAGTTCACAGGTCATATCGATCACATCCACATTCACGCCTTGCTTACGGAAACCTCTGTAGAATTTCAGCATTGCTTCCAGATAATGAAGCCCTTTATTTCTGGGTCCCTGGCTGTCCTCCATTGCCCACTGGCTGTCCCAGTCATAAAGCATGGCAACCGAGCTGTTCACAGTTGTTCCTGCCAGTTCTTTTAACTCTTTCAGAACTTCTCCAACCCTGGAAACTTCTTTAAACACTCTTGTATCATTTCCACCGTAATGATCGATCACTGCTCCGTGGAACTTCTCAGAAGCACCTCTGCTCTGGCGAATCTGGAAATAGAGAGCACCTTCTCCGCCATGTGCAATTGCCTGCATGGACTGTGCAAAAAGCATTCCCGGTTTCTTTAATTTGCTCACACTCTGCCAGTTTGTAGAAGTCGGGCAGGATTCCATCTGGAAGAACGGCTTTCCTTTCAGAGAACGCATCAGATCATGGCACATACCATTGTCATAAGCTGTATCGATCACTGCTTCTTTATGCCATGTCGGATAAGTATCCCAGGAAACCACATCAATCTCTTTTGCAATCTTAAAATAATCTAAACCGCCAAAATAATGCATCAGATTAGCAGTAGTCGGAAGTGTGCTTCCTCCCTCTCTCAATGCTGCAATCTCATGATGAATGAAATTCGCTGTCTGATGAGTAACAAATCGTTTCCAGTCCAGATTCAGTGCATGAAGCTGTGTCTCACCAATCTTAGACGGACTCTCGATCTGGTCAAAGCTGTTATAAGTATGACTCCAGAAAGTGGTGCACCACTTATCATTCAGATTTTCAATAGTCTGATATTTCTCTTTCAGCCAGTTACGAAATGCTTCCTGGCACAGCGGACAATGACATTCTCCGCCATACTCATTGGAAATATGCCACAGGATCACACCCGGATGTGTGGCAACCTCCTGTGCCAGCTTTTTGTTAATAATATGTACCTTCTCTCTGTAAACAGGAGAAGTATAACAATGATTATGTCTGAATCCAAATAAGGCTCTGTGGCGTGTTTCATCTACACGAAGTACCTCCGGATACTTGTCTGCCATCCATTTGGGTCTTGCACCTGACGGTGTAGCCAGAATTGTAGAAATTCCTCTTTTATAAAGCTTATCAATGATTTCCTGCAGCCATTCAAAATGAAATACACCTTCTTCCGGTTCCAGTGTAGACCAGGAAAAAATCCCAAGGCTTACTACATTACAGCCAGACTCCTCCAGCATATCAATATCTTTTGCCAGAATATCCGGCCTCTTTAACCACTGTTCCGGGTTGTAATCACCGCCATGGAGCAGTTTATCTGTTCTAAAGTCCATACTTGTTCTGCCACTCCAAATGTGTTTAAATATACCCAAACACATCGAGAAATTGAAGTCCTTACGAATACTTCTTACTGCTTCATTGTGTATGTTTTGACGATTGCAGGCAATACGCTACTCACAGGTTTTTGTACACTCCACAGTCGTTAATTCCCGAAATAGCCTTCGGTACATACTTACATTTGCTTTTAATCATGCAATCCTGTAAGTTTTAGCATCTTTTAAATTAAGTGCCGCATTGAGATCCCTGTCTGCAACATAGCCACATTCACATCTGTAAATTCTATCTGAAAGCTTTAAGTTTTTCCTGACAGAACCACAATGGTGACAGGTCTTTGAAGACGGATAAAATCTATCTGCTACCCTTAATTCAATGCCGTTTTCATCACACTTGGCTTTAAGCCTTGTTCTAAATTCATAAAACTTCTGAGATGCAACAGCTTTTGAAAGACACCTGTTTTTCATCATTCCTTTTACATTTAAATCTTCAATCGTTATGTAAGACGGTTTGGTTTTCACTATCTCAGCGATTGTCTTGTTAATGTAATCCGTACGGATATTATCCATTTTATGATGAAGTTTTTGTACCTTAAGCCTTTGTTTCTGTATATTTGCTCTTTGAGTGGACTCTCCTTTCTTTAAATTTTCATACTTTCGGGAAAGACTTCTCTGTTCCCGGATCAGTTGTTTTTCAAGTTTCTTTAATCCTGCCGATTTGTTGATGTTCCTGTATGTCTTTCCATTTGAGACAATGGCAAGATCTTTTAGTCCAAGGTCTATACCGATTCCCTCGTTTGAGTTATTGTCGATATTGACATCAGGGATCTCTACAAGAACAGAAACATAAAATCTGCCAGCCTTAACAGACACTGTACCACTTCTGATCATATATCCATCCTTTGTTGTTGGGATATATCCTTTTTCTTTGATACGGACCCAGCCCAGAGTTGGGATCTTAAGTCTGTGCCTTTCGCATTGACAATCCTTTGGGTTATTTCTGACGAAATACATTTTCACATCAGATTTACCTTTCTTTTTAAATTTAGGAAAATCACTCTGATGTTTAAAAAATCTTGTAAAAGCAGTACATCCATCTTCGATAGACTTTTTTACGGCTTTTGAATACACTTCCCTGATCCATGTTTTGTCAGGATTATCTGGAATGTATTCGTTGTTAAGCCATAGACTAAAGCTCTTACCAGTCATAAACTTTTCACCATTATCATGCAGGGCTTTGTTGTGACCAAGGTAGAAGTTATAGACATATCGGCAAGTGCCTATCGTCCTGCGGATCCTGGCTTTCTGTTCTTCAGTTGGATTGATTTCCGTCTTGAAGCTCTTTAGCAATCTCTTCATCCCTTTCTATTTGTTTTTTATACTTACGAAATCCGTACAATCTGCAGGAAAAAACATGAAGTATAGATACAATATCCTGTACAAGTTCTTCTTGCGGTGATAGTTCTTCATTGTTCACTATCACCATAGTTGTGTTGAACTTCATACAGAATTTTTCAAACCAGTCATATCCAAATCTGATAAATCTGTCTTTATGTGTAACTATGATGGTTTTAATTTTTTGTTCCATTACTTCATCTAACAGCTGATTCCACTTTTTGCGGTTATAGTTTAAACCACTGCCATACTCTTCAATACATTGGTCTACAATCATTCCTCTTGCATTACAGAATTGACGTGAAAACGATACCTGATTCTGTAAATCATCCTTTTGATTTCTTATAGAAACTCTTGCATAAATAACAACCTGTCGAGTGTCATTCTCTGTATCTATGCCTTTAAATTGAAGATATTGGTTGTAAGTATAATAACGCCTGTCAGTTGGAGTTCGATTTGCTTTTAGCGTTCCTTCCCTGTCCCAACGCTGTAATGTTTTCACAGAGACACCTAATAATTCAGCAAAATCTTTTGGTTTATAATTAGTGATATTCGATGTGTTCATAGCAATACCTCCATGAGCATATTTCAACACATTTAATCACTAATATCAATATTATTAATCATTTAAAAACATTTCTCTTAATTCTCTATTCTCAGTCGTTTTCTTTTTCACTATCATATTTAATACTCTATCCAATTTCAAAACACACTATTCTCGCTGCTTATTACTTTTCTCAGTCAAAGCAGACGGGATTTGATTTCATTCTTCTTACAGGATATAGTTTGCAATTACTCCAAGCACCAGCAAATGCAAAGGATAAAAAGCATAATAGACATATTTATTGATGTAATCCTTTCTCTCTCCAGTGCAGCACCAGATTCCATAGAACGCAATCGGTCCGGTCACATACATCAGACTGATAATACATCCCAGCACTGTTTTCAGCACATTTCTTGTCTCAAACACATAGAACACAAACACAAGCAGAACAATACAAAGTCCATACTCTGCCCGGAAAATGCTCACCCAGACAATAGCTGCGATCAGGATCAGTACCTTTAACATACCACCTGTAAATCCGGAAGTTTCTTTAAACAGATCTAAGCATTTCAGCATAATCAGGCAGATACACATCGTGATCATTGCGTTCTGACTGGAAAAGTCCCATACTTTTCCGCAGATTGCCAGATCATATGGAATCTCACTGACCAGTGCAGTAACAGCCATCATGATCAGATACTTCTTATAATCCGATGTATTACGAAATCCCTCTACCAGCAGAAACGCAAATACGGGAATCGCCATCCCGCCTATAAGCTGCATAATGGATCCGACTCCCGCAAGTGTCATCAAACGGGAATCCTGAGACATCGCCTGGTTCAGACTCTCCTGAGTATACTGGTCTAAATGGATCAGGCCTTTTTCAATAATGGCAATTCCAACTGTCTGGATCAGCATAGTGATACATGCAAACATCTTCAGCCCATCAGCTGTGATATCCGGAGTTTTCCAAACGATTCCTCTTCTTCCCGTTGTCATATTCATAATATCAACCTTTTACAGCACCGCCTGTAATTCCTTCCACATAGAATTTCTGCATGATCATAAACAGAATAGAAATCGGTATGGATACCAGTACACCACCTGCGCAGAACTGAGTAAAATAAGAATTGATAAGGCTCTTATCCAGCATCTTGTACAGACCAATGGCAACTGTATATTTGGAAGAAATACCGGCATTCAGGATCATCTTTGCATATACGAAATCCATCCATGGCACCAGGAAACTGCTGATAACTGTATAAACAACAATCGGGCGGCTCATGGGCAGAACCATCTGGAAGAAGATTCTTGCCTCACTGCATCCATCAATTCTGGCAGCCTCGCAGAGTGCTCTCGGAACTGTATCAAAGAATCCTTTCGCAATCAAATAACCAAGACCTGAAGAAGCAGAGTAAACCATGATCAGACCGGCATAGCTGTTTGTCAGATTAAAAGATTTCAGTGTGAAGTAAACTGCAATCATTGCCAGCATACCAGGAAACAGATTCAGGATAACTGCCATGTTCATCAGCGGTTTTCTCATCTTGAATCTCATAACAGATGTTGCATATGCAACCATCAGTACGAACATAGTGGAAATCACACATGTAAAGCATGCAATGATAAATGTATTCAGAAACCACTGCGGAAACTGAGATACAGAATCTGAATGAAACAGCTTCATGTAATTGCTGATGCTCCATTCCTTCGGAAAAAATGTACTGGTATTCATTCCTGAATATGCACTGAAGGAAGTACATAACAGCCAGATGATCGGGATCAGCCAGATAAATGCCAGCACTGCGATCAATAAATTATGTAATACTATAGAAGAAGTACGACTGTCTTTCATCTTTTTCATTATTGATATGTTCCCTCCTTATCTCCCTTGATCATCCTGTTAAATGCAACCAGGGTGAATACTGCACAGATAATAAACACGATAATACCGATTGCTGATGCCATCTTATAGTTGTAGTAATCCTGAGTCAGACGGAACAGCCAGGTAACCAGAAGGTCAACCTCTTTTGCCTGTGAGCTTGCCATTGCCTGATTAGTTGTTGTATAAACATCCTGTGTGAGCAGATAAATAACATTAAAGTTATTAATATTTTTTACAAAGTCTGTGATCAGAGCAGGTCCTGTTACAAAGAGCAGATATGGCATTGTAATCTTTCTGAATATCTGGAAGTTTGTTGCACCGTCTACTCTTGCACTCTCAAGCTGGTCAGAAGGAAGGTTCATCAGAACACCTGTTGCAATCAGCATCTGATACGGAACACCAATCCAGATATTAATGAGAATGATCATTACATGTGCCCAGCCCGGAGCAGAAAGAAACGGAATATAGCTTGTGGACACAAGTCCTATGCTTCTTAAGAATCCGGTCAGTCCAATGCTGTGACAGATTGTGTTGACGATACCACCATTGGAGAAGAAATTACGCACCAGCAGAAGTGATACAAACTGCGGGACTGCAATCGTTACGATAAATAAAGTACGCCACATCTTCGACAGTCTTGTCTTCTTGCTGTTAAGAAGCAGTGAAAGCAGGATACCTCCGATATAAGTTGTAAATGTTGCGAAGAAAGCCCATACAAGTGTCCATCCCAGAACCCGCACAAATGCATATCCGAACGTAGATGTAAGACCGCCGCCGCCAAACAAACTGATAAAGTTACTGAAACCTACCCATGAGAACAACTCAGTAGGAGGCATATGCTGCTGATCATAATTTGTAAATGCTACAAAGATCAGAAGTAAGATTGGGATTAATGTGAAAATCACAACTCCAAGTACCGGAAGTGTCAGTAATGTAATATGAAACTTCTCTTCTGTCAGTGATCTGAGATCTTCTTTAAAAGTATTGATATGCTTTCCCGCTTCTTCCATTTTCTGAAGTGTATAAGCATTGATCACGTTCTTAAACCACACAACAGCTGCCGCAAACCATACAACAAAGCTGAACAATGAAAACAACAGGATCGTAAAGGAATTATCATAATCATTAAATTCACTTTTCATTGTTTTCATGTTAAAGACTTTTTCCATCTTTACAGTACCAAGGGTACTGAATTTTGGTACATACTGCATTGCAAATTTCACTGAAAAAACGATCACTGCGATCTCCAGCAATGTCATCAGTACTGCTTTCACATACTGTTTACGCTTTGCATAGCCTGCGCCCATCCAGATCAGGGACAGCTTTACAAAGGCATCACCTTTCACTACAGCAGTACCAAAGTCAGCAAAAAATCCACCGATGGATTTAAAGAATCCACTCACTGCCGCTGCAACAGAATTATTGTCCTGTGCTGCCATATCTCTCCTCCTCGTCATTTCATTTTTGTTACTATCTTTTCTCAGACAGCATCTGCCGTTTCCTTAAAACAGCTCACATGCCGTTATGCATATGGGCCATTTTTTAAAATCTGTTATATAATTTTTTTATTTTACAATTATTCTACAGAAGCAGCAGCACCCTCTACCAGATTATCAAGTGCTTCCTGGATTGCATTATCATCATCTGCAGATAATGTTCCCTGTGCAATCAGTTCTCCGAATGTCTTTGCAGGATCCCAATATTTTCCGCCAACCTTCTGAGCCTGTGCATATTCAGACTGAGCTGCAAGTGCTGCAAGTGCTACATTTTCCTGAACAGAATCAGATGCTGCTACATTCTTGTTTGAAGGACCGCTTTCTCTCTGATCAAAGAACATCTGCTGGGATTCTTCGTTTGTAAGGTACTCAGCAAGAAGAACTGCCCATCCGGAATTCTCAGAATAGCCGTTTACACCAACATATTTGTAACCGGCAACAGATCCCTGCTGAACCTGTTTGTCACCAACTGTGAATGTAGGAAGCTTTGTTGCTGCATATCCGTCACCAAATATCTCCTTTGCTGTGATTGCATCCCATGTACCGGAAACGCATGCTGCCAGATTACCGGATGCAAGCTGATTAGACATATCACCATCAGCAACTGCCATAAATGCCGGATTAGATGTAATATCAAGCATTCCTTTTACTACATCAACACCTGTATATCCATCAGCACTTGTTCCGTTCCAGTCCATAGTTGTTGTTCCGTCATCATTAAGTCCTGTTGTAAATCCTGCTCCATAGAAGAAAGAAGCATTGTACCATCCGGAAGCAAGTGTCATACCAACTTTCTTTCCGACCTTATCAGCTGCTTCAAGAAGGCTGTCCCAGCTTGCTGCATCTTCCTCGGAAATTACAGATGAATCATAGTAAAGAAAATATCCGTTGTCAGCTGCTCTTGGAAATGCATACAAACTGCCATCAATTGTTGCTGCATCAATAGCGCCTTCAACGTTTGCAGCTTTTACATCATCAAGTGTTGTATCTGCAAGCTGAAGTGCTTCTGCATAATCATCAAGTTTCAGAAGTGCTCCTGCTTTTACAAGATCCGGAAGCTGATCATCTGCGAATGCATATACATCTGCACCAGCCTCTACGTCTGTCAGAATAGTATCTTTTGCAGTAGACTCAGATTCTACGCCAATCTGAATATCAAATTTCTGATCTGCATATTTCTCCTGGAATTTATCTGTCAGTTCTTTTAATAAATTCTGGTCTTCTTCAGCTCCCCATACAGTCAGTTTAATTGTCTCATCCTCTGCTGCACTTACACATACTGTGCAGGAAAGTGCCATAGCTGCTGCTAGTAACGGTGCAATCACCTTTTTTACATTTTTTCTCATTTTCTCTTCCTCCTGTTTTTGATGGTTATGCCTAAACAGCCCGCATCCGATTTGCGTAATAAACGCCCTCAGTTTTGTTTGCGCAACCGTTTGTTCATATTTTTAGTATATTCCTTTATATTTATAAAGTCAATTAGCCATTATTATCTAATTTCAAAACTCTTTTTTTGTCATATTGCACAATTCAGTTTGATTTTTTCGTTTTTTCATACAATGATATACTTGATTTGTGCAACCGTTTTCATTTTGATAAAATCAGATTGTCCAGAGAATTTCAACCGATTTTTTTATACACAAAAAGTTCTCTGCTTATTGATCCTTACAATAAATACAGAGAACTTTCTAATCCTGCCATTCATTTTCAATTTCTATAATCTGATCGGATTTTACATCCATATACTACTGTGTCGACTCCCGCAACACTACCTGGTAGTTCAGAGGCACTGTATCCTCCAGTGGCTTCTCTCCCAGGATGTTCAGTAATTTCGCACATGCCATCTTTCCCAGTCTTACCGTATCAAAGCGTATACTGGTAATCGGTGGATTATTATATTCCAGATTCTTACTGTCATACATACTGGCTATTTTTATTTCTGCAGGAACCGATATTTTCTTTTCCCTCAGACTGCTCAGACACATGCTGCAGATCACATCATCCATACAGACAATACCATCCGCGCCTTCTTCAAGCAGTCTCTTCACAGCATCAGATACTGCTGCCTGATTATCCGTATCCATGAAGATCAGATTTTCGTTAACAGAAACTCCCATTTCCTCATGTGCTTCCAGAAAACCCTGATATCTGCTTCCGGTAACATTGTAGGACTGATTTCCACCCAGAAGTGCCAGATTCCGAAAACCTTTCATCAACATAATACTTGTCAGTTCTTTTCCGGCTTCCTGGTTCTTGTTATCTACAAACGGAACTTCCGGATCTGAAGATGGGCCGATCAATATATATGGTTCCTTACAGTTCTTCAGATATTTCTGTACCTTGGAACTTACCACTGCTCTGCTTACAATGATCCCATCGACTTTTCGATTTGCCTCCAGTCTCTGTATCTGCGATACATCTGCTCCATCAATCATAGAAATAATAATATCATACTCATAGGAGGAAGCCATCTCACAGATTCCATTCATACAGTCTTTAAAAAAAAGAAACTCTGTGGCAACATAATCCTTCGGCATCAGCAGTGCAATATTATAAGTTTTACGCTGTGCCAACCCCTTTGCTACAACATTGGGTCTGTAATCATGTTCTTTTATAAATGCCCGTACTCTGTCTCTTGTAGCCTGACTGATTCTTCCCTTTCCTGAAATAGCACGTGATACCGTAGTCTTACTTACCCCAAGCTCCCGGGCGATATCTTCTATTGTATATATCTTCTTTTCTTCTGTTTCCATAAAATACCCCACTTTTTGCGCAACCACTTGATTATATTCTATAAAATAACAAAATACTCAAGCACTTACAAGTAACTTTTAAAGAAGATATACCGGCAGTTCCTCATTAATATGAACAGAACCTTTTGCTGTTTTTTTCTTTTCTTCTGTAACAGATATTGTTTCCGGTTTCTCTGCCTCTTTTGTGGATACAACGGGCTTCTTTACGGTTTTCCCGGCACCTGCATTTGCTGCACGCCGAATACTCTCCCTGCCTACTGACATAATTCCATGACCTCCTCTGCCAATCTCGTATATTCCCTGGCACTTCTGCTTGATTTTTTATATTCCACAACCGGAATACTGTTATCCTGTGACCATTCTACAGAGCTGTCCACTCTGATGATCTGCTCAAATACATGAATATCCTCAAGTTCATGCAGTGTTTCCATTGTCTGTTTATAATAACTCTTTCTTGTATCTACCTTTGTCACTGCAATTCCGGCAACTTCCAGTTCCGGAGTAATCTGCTTTACTTCATTAAGAAATTCAAACATATTCGCAAGTCCGAACATTCCCCATGGACTTGCCTCAACAGGAATAATTACCCGGTCTGATGCACAAAGGATATTCATCACCCAACCACCCAGCGTAGGAGGTGCATCAATCAGAATATAGTCATAATTTCCTGCATCCTTTATCTTCTGAATGCATTTTCGCAGGATAAATTCTCTCTGCCATTTTGTAAAAAGTTCATATTCTATAGAACTCATCAATGTAGACGATGGTATCAGATCCAGATTTTCGTAGGGAGTATGTACCACATAACCGCTGAGCTCTTCCTGTTTTCCGATTGCGCAATACAGATTCTTCTCTCCTTTCGCCTGCTCCAGCACCCAGTTCTCCGGAAAAAAAGCAAGAGAAAGATTTAACTGCATATCTCCATCAATCAGAAGAACCTTTTTCCCTGCCTGAGCCATCGCCGCTCCAAGGTTTGAACAGGTTGTGGTTTTTCCACTTCCACCCTTATTATTTGTAAAACATATCGTTATGGTTTTTCCCATGGAACTGTCTCCTTTACCACTTACTTTACTTGTATTATAGGAGATTTATCATATAGATTCAACTGTTTTCCTCATCTTCGCAACCCTGTAACTCATTTGCATTGCCAGACAAACATTTCTTTGATTCCCAAAATAAGCCCTTGATTTTTTGTTTTTTTGTGCTATAGTATTTATATACTTGATATGTAGTTTTTAAAACTATGTTATATTGTTTTCATTATATTTATCTGAATGAATGGAGGCGTTTTTATGAAATTTAAATTAAAAGATCCCGGAAGTGCGATCACTCATGGTATTGCCCTTCTTCTCGCTACAGTCGGAGCAGTTCCTCTTATTATCAAGGCAGCGCGTTCTTATGATGTGCTCCATATTGTTGCTTTAAGTATTTTTATACTTACCATGGTTCTGCTCTATGCAGCCAGTACCATTTACCATTCTGTAGATTCTACAGAGAAGGTCAATCGACGGCTGCGAAAAATGGATCACATGATGATTTTTGTGATGATCGCCGGAAGCTATACTCCTGTATGCCTGATCGTTCTTCATAACCGCATTGGATATATTCTGTGCGCGCTGGTATGGAGTATTGCAGTCCTCGGCATTATCTTAAAGGGCTGTTGGATTACCTGTCCCAAATGGTTGTCCTCTGTACTGTATATCGCCATGGGCTGGCTGTGTGTACTGGCATTTGTTCCAATCTTCCATGCACTCCCACGTGCAGGATTTGACTGGCTTCTTGCAGGCGGAATCATTTATACCATCGGTGGTGTAATCTATGCATTAAAAGTTCCGCTTTTTAATTCCAGACATAAGAATTTTGGTTCCCATGAGATTTTTCACATCTTTGTTATGCTTGGAAGTGCCTGCCATTTCATTGTTATGTACTTTTTTGTTGCTCCACTACCTGTATAACCGTCAATTTGCCAATAAACAAAACAAGGGGTTGCAGCACCGGATTTTTTCCGGTGCTGCAACCCCTTAACAATACAATTTTCTCTGCTGCAGCATAATCCCTGCAGGAAAGCTTTTATATTACACAGCTACTCTTCTTTCCGGATACAATCCATAGGATCCATATCCCACGCCAAAATATCCATAATAGCTCTTCGCCTCTGCGAACAGCGGATCATATACTCTGCCTCCGATTTCAGCCCAGCAATGACCGCTTCCGTCAGTTGCCGTTGTATCTACGCAGACATAAACATTCTTATATCCAAGAGCCTTTGCAAGATAGGCAAACGAACAGGCATCTGAGAAACAGTCCCCGCCTTTTCCGCTCAGTATCAGATAATCGTTTGCATATAACGCAGGCCATGCAGTCTGATTATAAAATATTCTTCTGGTATCGTAATAATGCTGATACATTACCCATCTGAAACAGGTTTCAAATTTCTCACTTTTTGACATACTCGGTTTTGTGATCTTGCTGACAACATCCTTTGCTCTCTGCAAAGTCTCATACTCATACGCTTTGGTGGAATTCATTTTCTTTCCATTTGGATAATAAATCGTCTTTCCTTTTTTCCAGGCTTCCAGAATTCCCTTTTCTGTACAATAATAAATTGTATTTCCAACTTTAACTGTTTTCGTTCTCAGAACACCCTTGTCACTGAAATAGTAATATTTTCCGCTGATTTTCTTAACGCCACTGTAACGTATTCCATTGGAACCAAAATAATATTTCTTGTTATTGTATTTGATCCATCCGGTTTTCATAAATCCTTTTGGACTGAAATAATAAACTTCACCATGGATTTTACGCATTCCTGTAAGATACTGTCCATCTTTAAAATATTTCTTATTTTTTGTTCCATACTCATACCAGCCATTTTTCACCTCCGGTATGGGTGTTGGTGCAGGTGTCTCGATTGGTGTTACATCCGGAGCCGGTGTTTCAATCGGGATCGGTGTTACAGTAACATCCGGTACTTCTGCTGCCATGGCCGGAACACTGCCCATCACACATACTGCACATACTGCAAGCCATTTTGTCATCTTTTTCATTTTCTCTTATCCTCCTTATCTGACGGGTTCAGAAGCTCAGCAACTCCAGTTTTTTATTTCTGGTAAATTGTTTAATCTCATATTCACGTCTCATCGCTTCTTCTTTTGTTGAAAATCCTTCATAATATACAAGTGTAACCGGTCTTTTGGTCCTTGTATATTTCGCGCCGTTCTTTCCCTCGTTGTGTGCTTTCATACGTTTTTGCAGACAGTTTGTCCACCCTGTATAAAGAGTCCCATCTGCACATTTAACAATGTAAGTATAATTCATCATAATCACCCGACAGTCATATATTATAATCAAGCAACTGTCTTATTGTCTGGAATTGCATTATTTGAAATTTTTTATAATTTATGTAAAGGACAACTGCTATCTTTTGCGGTCGTCCCTGTTTCTATAATAAACAGTCGGTTTAAAACACGTATATCATCCGGACACATATTCTTTCTGACAGCCAGATCTCTCAGCACCAGAAATACCAATATGTCAAAAAAGCAGGCAGGGAAACCGACTGCGGATTTTCTTTCCCACCTGCTTTATTATACGTTTATTTTCTTATTTTGTGAATATCATTTTTCGAAGATTCCAGAGATTTCCCCTGAATTTTCCGCCTTTTACCTTTAGCTGCAGATCTTCACGATCCGGATAATATCTGGTTGAGAATACAATCTCTCCATCATTCAGATAAAGTTCCACTGCAGAAGTATCTGCAAGAATCCGGATATTGTTCAGTTCACTGACTTTCGCTTTCCGCTTATTTCTTCCTGCACCCGCAATTTCAGAAAATCCAATCTCCGCAATTTCATTTTCATATTTAAAGAGCATCTGTCCGCCCATACTGATCTGAAAACTTCTGTCTGTCACTGCAATATCTTCAATTAACAGATCAAAACCTTCATTTACTTCTACACGAACCTCAACAATTGATTTTTCATCATCAAGAATTGTTTTCTCTTTTCGGAGTCTCTCCAGTTCTTTTGCCGGATACTGGAATATTTTTCCATCCTTTACCCTCAGTTCCCGCGGTACGGTAAGACAATGCTGCCAGCCTTCATCAATGGTTTTATTGGTATATTCCTCCTCTGCATCCGGCATTCCCATCCATCCTATCAGAAGTCGCCTTCCGCTGTTATCTGTAAAGGTCTGTGGAGCATAAAAGTCAAATCCCATATCCCACTCACGAAAGTCTCTTTCATCTACAGAGCCATCCTCTTTTACCGGAAAATAGCCTGACTGATAGATATTCTGAAAACGAAATTCTTCCCTCTTCAAGCCCTGTGGTGATACAGACAGAAATTTCTTCCCATCCAGTTCGAAATAGTCCGGGCATTCCCACATATAGCCAAAAGCTTCCGGTGTGGTTATTATATGTTTAAATTTCCATTCTTTCAGATTTTCTGATTCATAAACCAGAACTGCACCTTTATCTCCCTTAAGACGTCCACCAAGAACCATAAAATACCTGTCATTTTCTTTCCAGACTTTCGGGTCTCTGATATGACAGGTAAACTCTTCCGGATATTTTTCAAAAGAAATTACCTCTTCTTTATCTCCGAAATGAATTCCGTCCTCACTTTCTACATGAAGCGTACTGGTCTCACGTCCTTCATTAATATAATCATAATCACCGTCAATCTTTACATTCCCGGTGAAAAACAAATGAAGTTTTTCACTCTCTGCCAATGCAGATCCGGAATAGACACCATGACAGTCATAAGGAGAATCCGGATAAAGAGCTGTCCCTTCGTATTTCCAGTCTACCAGATCTTCGCTTGTATAATGTCCCCAGAATTTCAGTCCGCCTTCCACATCAAAGGGAGCGTATTGAAAAAACACATGATATCTGCCTTTATACCAGCATAGTCCATTCGGATCATTGAGCCATCCGACCGGCGGCATCAGATGATGTCCAAGCCGGAATCTTCCTTCTGTCAGATCTGCGTTCTTTTCAATTACTTTTATATTTCTTTCAAGAACTTTAGTTAGCGTACTCATTTCACAATCTCCAATACTTTATCTGATGGTGTTACCGAATCTTCCGACAGAATTTTCACATCTTTATAATCATCCGAATTCGTTACAATAAGAGGAGTCGTCACATCGTATCCTGCTGCCTTAACTTTCTCCATATCAAAGGAAACCAGAAGCTGGCCTTTCTTTACGTGATCTCCATTCTTTACATGAGATGTAAAATATTTTCCATTCAATTCCACTGTATTGATCCCGATATGGATCAGAAGCTCCATACCACTTTCCGTACTTAAACCAACTGCATGCTTTGTATCAAAAACAGTCTCAACCACAGCATCACATGGAGCAACAACTTCACCCTTCGATGGAATTACGGCAATTCCTTTTCCAAGTACTTCCGAAGCAAATGTAGCGTCATTTACCTGGGAAAGCAAAATCGCAGTTCCTTCTGATACACTATAAAGCACAGAATCATCTGCATTGCTTTTTTCTGTTGTTGATTTATCTCCCACAGCTTCAACACTTTCTGTCTTTTCAGAAACATTAGTGTCCTTATATCCAAACAACCAGGTAAGTACAAAGGCAGCACCAAATGCAATCACAAACATAAGAATATAAGAAACCGGATTATTCAGACAAAGAAGAATTCCAAAGATACCGGTTACGCCAGTTCCCGTAGCCCCCAGTCCTGTAACAGATGCAAACAGTGCACCAAATGCACCACCAATACATCCCATCACAAATGGTTTTCCAAAGCGAAGGTTAACACCAAAGATCGCAGGTTCAGTAATTCCCATACAGGCACTTAATGCAGACGGAACTGCCATTGATTTAATCTTCTGATCCTTTGTCTTAAGTGCTACTGCAAGAGTGGCTCCACCCTGTGCAATATTCGCTGCAGAAGCAAGAGGCAGCCAGTAAGTAACTCCAAATTTAGACAACTGTCCAAGATCAATGATCGTGTACATATGGTGAACACCGGCAACCACCGTCGGTGCATAAAACGCACCCATAATAAAACTTCCGATACCAAATGGCAATGCGATCAGCCACTGAATCCCATTCAGAAGTCCGTTCTCAACAGTGACAAAGATAGGTCCGATAATGGATAATGTCAGATATCCTGTTACAAAGACACTTACAAGCGGAGTAACAAACAGATCAAACATTGCCGGCACTATTTTGTGAAGTCTCTTCTCAATCTGAGCCAGTACCCATACTGCAATGATAACCGGAATTACATGCCCCTGATATCCGACCATATCAATAGAGTAAAGTCCAAACCATACTTTCTGAGTTGCTTTAACACCTTCTGTGGCAACTGTCCATGCATTCTGGAGATTCGGATGAATCATGATCATACCGATAACTGCACCCAGATACGGGTTTGCACCAAACACTTTAGCACCGCTGTATGCGATGAGGATTGGCAGGAACGTATATGCCGTATTACTGAAAAGCTGTGCAAATGTATAAATAGAACCGCTGGTATCAATATTCAAAAATCCATTGTTTACCATGAAGTTCAGTGCTTCCATAATTCCCATCAGGAAACCGCTTGCAACAATTGCAGGAATAATCGGCACAAAAATATCTCCAAGTGTCTTGATCAGTCTCTGCACCGGATTTGCCCTGGAAGCCGCAACTTTTTTCAGCTCTTCTTTACTGCTCTCAGAAACTCCTGCAATCCGGATGAACTCATCATATACTTTATTAACTATACCTGTTCCCAGAATGATCTGCATCTGTCCCTGCGCAAAGAAAACACCTTTTACACCTTCAATGTTCTCAACATATTCCTTATCAGCCTTTGAATTATCACTGATAACCAGGCGAAGACGTGTGGCACAATGAGCTGCGGAAATAATATTTTCTTTTTTACCGATATGGTCATATATCTCCTGTGCTGTTTTTCTGTAATCCATAATATCCTCCTTTTATGGAATCGTTCTCATATAAATGTATACTTTGAAATTCTCACATATTCAACAAATTTCACTTGTTAATCTTATAAAAATACCTTTTAACCTTAATATCATCTTATACCATTCCAAATTTACTCTAATATCTGATTATAACTCAGCAGATGTCTTGCACTCTCACGATATTTCTTATCTGATCACCAATATGTATTTCCTATGGATTGTATGTACTTTTATGAAATCGTTCTCATATATGCTATTATATCTGGGCGTTTTTTATTTGTAAATATGTAACATATCACAAATATTATATCCATTTTTTATATATTATTTCCAAAACACTCCCTTTAATATATATAAATTAATATATGTAAATCCAATTATCCGGAAAAAAAGAACTCTGATGATTGCCTCAGAGTTCCTCTTTCATGTTCAGTCATATATTTCGGTGAGACTCTCTGAGTACCACCTTACATCCCATTTTTATTTCTTTATGTACAGATGATGTTTCTTTAGATTCTATCAAATCTACCAGCACTTTTGCTGATTCCATTCCACTTGTCTTATAAAAAAAATGTACAGTAGTCAGCTTTGGTTCTATGATCTTTCCCAGAAAACTGTCTCCCATTCCGGCAATCTGAACCTGTTGAGGAATCTGATATCCGTTCTCCTTCAGCCAATTTGCCGCTCCAACTGCCATGGTATCTGTTGCACAGATCAATGTATCTACATCGGGATGCTCCGTAAAAAGTTCTTTCGCTTTCTCATATCCTGACTCTAATGTGAAATTTCCGCATTTTACACATCCACTTTCCAATGTGATCTGATTTTCTCCAAGAACCTTCTCCACACCTGATTTTCGCTGCCTGCCAACTGCCTCATCTTTATCCGTAACTGTAATATATCCAAACTTCTTTCCTGTCTTCACCATCTGTTCAGTAAGATTTACAGCAGCCTTATAATCGTCCTGAAAAATACATGGATAACCATCCAGCTGTTGTCCAAGTAAAACAATCGGAACTTTAAATCCCTTCATCATTTCCCTGTGCTGTTTTGTCAATATGGTGGCAATAAAAATAACACCATCGACCTGATTATCCCTGAACAGCGAAAGATATTTCAATTCTTCTTCAACACTGTTATTTGTATTTGCCAGTATCAGCTGATATCCTTTTTTGGTAAGTATGTCACTGATTCCGGCAACTTCCCGGCTGATCGTATTGGAATCTATCTTTGGCAGAATTACTCCGACCAGTTTTGTCTTCTTAGTACGCAGCCTCTGCGCCTGTGAAGAAGGCTGATACCCGGTTTCTTCAATAACTCTGCTGATATTTTTTTTCTTTTCCTCACTGACATAACCATTGTTCAGATACCTGGATACGGTAGCTCTGGAGACCCCTGCCAGTTTGGCAATCTCATTAATATTCATATAAAAAGCTCCTCTTTCATGCTGTCTGTATAATTTCCGAAAGTATTTTTATAACCAGCAGTATTTTATGATGCTAGTGTGCCCCTAACCTGATATCCACGAATTGTTAACTGCTGAATCACTACATATTTTGTATTATACTACACATATCATTTCTGTTGCAAATATCAAAGTACTGTTTATACGTTACTGTCTTGGCCCTATACCAAATTAAGGGCTGCCGATCTACGGCAACCCTGTTTTTTTCTTCTATTTCATTATGGAAGATATTCAATCGGATCTATTGGTTCTCCATCCTTTTTCATTGCAAAATAAAGATTGGTTCCTTCTGTGCTGTAATATTTTGTAGGCTGTGCAATATATCCTATCGTCGTTCCCTTTTTAATTGTATCTCCTTCTGACACTGTCAGATCTGTAAGCTGTCCATAAACAGCCTGATATCCATTTCCAAGTTCCATTGTCAGTGTAGTACCCGTCTGCGCATTCTGCTCTATAGAATAAACCTTGCCATTAACAGCAGCTACCACAGGTGCTCCCTCTACTGCACCGACAGCAATAGCCGGACTCAATTTATACTGATCAAGCGTCGGAAAATAAGTAGTCTGATCCATACTGTAATCAAGGAGAACATTTCCATTCACCGGCCACTCCATTAATGTATCTTCCGAAAAATTTACTGTCGCAAGATTCAGGGCCGATGCCGAAACATCTGTTGCTTCATCTGCCTGATTTTCTGATATCGTCTGGGATTTCATATTTGCATTTACTGATGATTCTTCTGCTTGCTGAGAATTTACAGCATTGTCAGTCTTATCCACATCTGCAGTATTATCTGATTCATTATTATCCACAGTATTCTGAGCTGTTTCCCCATACATTCCTTGTTTTTGGAATGTAACCTTTGTATCATCCAAATCTTCCCCGTCATCGGATATCCACTGATTTTCTGACTCCACATGATTCGTTCCTGCATCTTCACTCAATTGTTCTTCCGTATCCTGTGTACTTTCACCGACATTTTCTGTTTTTTCTTCAGGAGTTTTCTCTTTGACCGGGGAGGTACCTAACTGATAAACTGTAATTCCCAATGCTGCTACAGCGGCCAGTCCAACGGAATTGGCAATGATTCTTGTCACTTTGTTATTCATCATATTCCTTTCACCTCTGTTTTCATCTTCATATCTATAGGGTGTCCAGAATATTCGTATCTATTCAGCAATTTACAGATTTTATGTTCAGCACATCCATCTCAGGAAAATAATATTGTAAGATCTCTTTTGCATTCGCAGACTCCTTTGCCATCTCATTCCCTCCATATTGTGAGAATCCTAATCCATGACCTTTTCCTCTACATAAAAATCGTATTTCCTTTCCAGACTTCTGAATTGTAAAATTTGAGGACGTGAGTCCCATTCCTTTTCTGAATGCCTCGCCTTCCAACACTTTCCCGTCAGCCAGAATTTCTGTAACATAACCGGCACTGTCCCTGGATTTTATTTCAATTCTTTCCGGAAGGACATTTTTATTTATGTATACACTATTCAAATAATCTTTTGCATTTTTATCCACAAGACTGTGTACGGATCTGAGATACGAATCATCTTCGTTGTGGAAAACTTCCATTCCATCTCTTGTCTGTCCTGCACTTAATTCATGATAGGGAACTAACTTTAATTCTTTATTCCATACAATGACTTTTCCTTCTGTTTCTGTTACTGCTTTTTCGTACTTATTCTGTAAAATTACACAAGCCAGGGATTTCCCCTCCATCTCTTCCTTTATCTGACATAAAGTTATTGCCAGATTTTTCTCCTCTTTCATTGTCCGGTAAAAATTTGATCTTGCTATGATTGTTTGTGCTTTTATAGTCTCAAGTTCATATTTGTCTTCAATCTGCGATGAAACGATCACCGGCAGAAGCATTTCCACATTAAATTTTTTATTGATCAATGTAGTGTTGGCACCATTAAAAATAATTGTAACTATATAGGGAACAAAAAACAGAGCAAAGATTCCCGTTGTTCCAGGGAAAAAAGACTTTCTCATATCAGACCATCATTATAAACTTCTTCTTTTTAGTATATACATATATATTTATTTGTATGTATATTATTTATAACACTTCTGTTATATAGCAATTCTCGTAAATAATGCATATTGATCCTGCTCATCAGAACATAAAATCCTGCTGAACTGTCTCAAATTCATTAATTGAGAGGACTGCGATAGTTTCTGCATACGGGGCTTCATTACCCCGTATTAAAATATACAGCTCTATTTATTCTATTTTGGATTCGTGGTTCATTCCAGTAAATGATTTTATTTTTTCTGTTGTTCTTTTTATCATCCGGACGCAAAACAGTTCTGTCTTTTTTAGAATCTGTATCTTTTATGCAGATTCTTTTCTTGTCTTCAATGACTCCCATTACAAAGCAAATAAGAGCAGTCATGATTAACTGAAAATATTTTTTCAGATTCTTTAAAGGACTCTTCATAAAAACTCCTCCTGTTCTGCATTACATCTACTGACTTCAAACAGCCTGTCCACCGTTAAGACTGCGCACTTCCTACGGTTAATGGTATCAGGTACTAATAATATATGAAAAAGCATAAAACTTTAGAACTTTTTTATTTCTCTATAGTAATTCCATAAAATGATGTTAGGGTTAAAAAAACACAAAAAAACTTCTGTGAGAATATCACAGAAGTTTTAAAGTGAAGCATCGGGGATTCGAACCCCGGACAACTTGATTAAAAGTCAAGTGCTCTACCAACTGAGCTAATGCTCCATATTATTTAATTATCACTTTCAAAGTGAATGCCCAGAGCCGGAATCGAACCAGCGACACGAGGATTTTCAGTCCTCTGCTCTACCAACTGAGCTATCTGGGCAAAATAGCGGGGACAGGATTTGAACCTATGACCTTCGGGTTATGAGCCCGACGAGCTTCCAGACTGCTCCACCCCGCGATATTAATTTTTAAAATCAAAAGCCGATGATCGGACTCGAACCGATAACCTGCTGATTACAAATCAGCTGCTCTGCCAATTGAGCCACATCGGCTTAGCTGTTAAGCTAAGTGGATGGAGAAGGATTCGAACCTTCGAAAGCGTTGCTAACAGATTTACAGTCTGCCCCCTTTGGCCACTCGGGAATCCATCCAAGTATGGAACCTATAGGGCTCGAACCTATGACCCTCTGCTTGTAAGGCAGATGCTCTCCCAGCTGAGCTAAGATTCCATATCCATATGCAATTTACCAAACTCGTCAGCTCATTGCTAACGACCCAGAAGAGACTCGAACTCTCGACCTTCGCCGTGACAGGGCGACGCTCTAACCAACTGAGCCACTGGGCCATTTAAAGGCTTGCACCTTCAAAACTACATACATGTTGACATTTCCTTGAGATTCATTCTTCCTGCGATTCTTGGTCAAGCCCTCACCCGATTAGTAACAGTCAGCTCCATGTGTTGCCACACTTCCACCTCTGCCCTATCTACCTCGTCGTCTTCAAGGGGGTTTACTTCTTTCGAATGGGATATCTCATCTTAAGGGGGGCTTCACGCTTAGATGCCTTCAGCGTTTATCCCTTCCGGGCTTGGCTACTCGGCCGTAGACTTGGCAGTCTAACCGATGCACCAGCGGCCCGTCCATCCC